>PDWI01000924.1_pt1 | contig 47682 bp, 52 predicted proteins | sample 1430891 | NCBI WGS metagenome assembly PDWI01 (sample SAMN01162508, study PRJNA174530) | Oral metagenome, whole genome shotgun sequencing project. | biome: Marine environment; feature: Marine mammal; material: Swab sample of the gingival sulcus; isolation source: swab sample of gingival sulcus...
CAATATAGACCACGTAGCACGTATCTGACATAGCGCAACAGTCGCCGGTGTGGCGAATACATGGGGTTATGGCGCTATGACAAATCACTTTGGTGATGTTGTCGGTCATTCTAAGGCTATTTTAGTTATTGGTGCTAACTCAGCAGCAGCAAACCCAATAGGCTTTAAGCATATGCTTCAAGCTAAGGATAGAAACAATGCAAAGCTTATAGTTGTTGATCCGGTTTTTACTAGAACTGCGGCAAAGGCTGATCATTATTTGAGGATTAGAACAGGAACAGATATAGCTTTTATATATGGAATGCTTCATCTTATCTTTAAAAATGGTTGGGAAGATAAAGAGGTTTGCAAGAGCCAAGTTTACGGTCTTGAAGAGATTAAAAAAGAAGCAGAGAAGTGGACGCCTGAAAAAACTGCTGATGTCACAGGTATTCCAGCAGAGCAAATCATACAAGTTACAAAACTTTTTGCAACCACAAAACCTGCAACTCTAGCTTGGGCTTTAGGTATCACTCAGCACCATATAGGAAGCTCAAATACTAGAATTTTATCTATCTTGCAACTTGTGCTTGGAAATATGGGCAAAAAAGGTGGTGGCTGTAATATCATTCGTGGACATGACAATGTTCAGGGAAGTACAGATATGTGCTGCCTAGCGGATTCTTTACCTGCGTATTATGGTTTAAGCGAGGGAAGTTGGAGATATTTTGCAAAGGCTTGGGGAGTTGATTTTGAATATTTGCAAAAGAGATTTTATTCTCCTGAATGGATGCATAAAAAAGGATTTTCTCTTGCAAAATGGTGGCAAGGTGTACTTCAAGAGGAAAAAACTTATTCAAATAGCCCAATTCGTGCACTGTGGGTGCAAGGAAACGGTATAACATCCATGGCACACACAAGCAAGATACAAGAAGCACTTGATAAGTTAGATCTGATGGTTGTTGTTGAGCCGTTTGTAAATGAAGCGGCAGTTATAACAAACAGAAAAGACAATCTTTATATATTGCCAGTTGGAACTCAGTTTGAGTGTGAGGGCTCAGTTACTGCTACAAATCGTTCGGCTCAATGGAGAAGTAAGGTGGTTGAGCCACTTTATGAGAGTAAAACTGATGAGCAAGTTATGTTTGAATTTGCTAAGAAGTTTGGTTTTTATGAGCAATATACAAAAGCTATGATGTGCGACTTTGTAGATGGAGAGGTTAAACAGGTTAAAAAAAGTTTTGTTTGGCCAGATGACGCAGCAGATGAGCTTGCAAGAACTTTAAAAACTATAGGTCTTGCCGGTTGGACAGCTAAAAACCTAAAAGAGCATCAAAAAAATTGGCATTTATTTAACTATGAAACCTTGCAAGGAAGTGGACAAGTAAAAGGTAAGTACTACGGACTTCCATGGCCAGCATGGCATAAAAATCACCCAGGCAGTCCTATACTTTATGATGTAAGTACTCCTGTAAATGAAGGCGGTATGGGTTTTAGAAACCGTTTTGGACTTGAGCATAATGGAGTTAGTCAGCTTGCAGGAGAAAATGTAACTGTTAAAGGTTCATCTGTAAAAGGTGGCTATCCTGAGATTACTAAAGAAAATATAGAAGAAGTTCTTGGTATCACCCTTAGCGAAGATGAGAAGAAGAAAATGGGTGCAAACTGGAAGGTTGATATAAGTGGTATTATAGAGGAAAAATGTCGCGAAAAGGGAGTTTGTGTTTACGGAAATGCAAAGGCTCGTACTGTAGTATGGACTTTTCCTGACCCAATTCCAATGCACCGTGAACCTATACATTCATCTCGACCTGATTTGGTTAAAAAACATCCTACCTATAAGGATCAAAAAAACAATTTCCGTGTTGATACCAAGTATGAAAGTGAACAAAGCAAGCAAGAGTGGGTTAAAGATTTCCCAACTATGATAGTTTCTATGAGGGTTGTAAATCTAAGTGGAGCAGGAATGCTAGAAAGAACTAGTAAATACTTAAGCCATTTAACTCCTGAAATGTTTGCAAATATACATCCAGATTTAGCAAATAAATATGGCGTAAGAGATGGTGAATATATGTGGTTACATGCTCCTCAAGGAACAAAAATCAAAGTAAAAGCACATCATAACAAGAGTGTAACTCCAGATAGAATATGTATGCCTTACAACTTTGCTGGTGTTATGCAGGGTGTTGATATGAGCTATAACTATCCTGAGGGCACGAAACCATATAGTGTTGGTGAAAGTTCAAATACCATAACAAACTATGGATTTGATGTTATTACTCAAATTCCAGAATTTAATGCTGGTCTTTGTCGTATAGAGAAAGCGTAAGGAGGCAGTTATGACAAATACAAGAATGAAATTTTACTGCGACGATGAGAGATGTATTAACTGCTTTGCATGTAGCGTGGCATGTTCGCATTCAAATGAACTTGAAGTGGGATTACAAAGGCGAAAGGTTGTTACGCTTTTTGATGGCATAGTTGGCAAAGAGAAGTCCATATCTATATCATGTATGCACTGTACTGACGCACCCTGTGCCGAGGTGTGCCCTGTGGATTGTTTTTATATAAGAGAAGACGGTATAGTACTTCATGATAAAGAAAAGTGTATAGGATGTGGATATTGTCTATATGCTTGTCCATTTGGTGCTCCGCAATTTCCTAAAGATGGTGCATTTGGTATTAAAGGTGCTATGGATAAGTGCACTATGTGTGCAGGTGGACCTGAGGAGACTTTAAGCGAGAAGGAACATCAAATGTATGGAGCAAATCGTATTGCTCAAGGTAAAGTTCCACTTTGTGCAGCAGTTTGCTCAACAAATGCTCTTTTGGTTGGTGACTCCAGTATGGTTTCAGAAGTGTATAGAAAAAGAGCTGTTTCGCGTGGTCAAGGCAGTGAGCACTCTGAAGGATAAGGGATGAAAAAAGTTCTTTTATGGTGCTTGGTATTTGCAAACTTGTTTGCAAATACCGACTTGTTAGATGAGGCTAGAATAGTAAATATAGCAGGATGGGGAAAAGAAGGAACACTTAAACTTGGTGAATGGTTTGTGCTTCTGCAAGGGCATTATATTGCAACAGGAGCTTTGTTGCTCCTTATAATTGTTCCTAGTATATTTGCTACACATTATATGCTTATTGGTCCAAAGATTTTTTCCCATAATGGAGAGAAGATTTATACCTTTGATTTGTTTACAAGGATTATACATCTTGTGACTGCTATAGCTTGGATAGTTCTTGTTCCTACAGGATTTATTATCATATTTGGGGATTTCTTTGGCGGTGATGTTTTTGTAAGGTTTGCAAGATATTTGCATGGCATAGGTACTGCAGTTTTTGCTGTGGTTGTTTTGCCTATGTTTTTTATATGGCTTAAAAAAATGCTTCCCACTATGGCTGACATAAAGTGGTTGATGATACTTGGTGGCTATCTTAGCAAAAAAAAGCAAGAGGTGCCAGCTTATGAGTTTAATGCGGGTCAAAAAATGTGGTATTGGACTTGTACTTTAGGTGGTATAGTTATGATAATCACAGGTGCTCAAATGTACTTTTTAGGTTATGATTTTTTTGGCATAGGAAGCTTTTTGGGTCTTAGTCACATAGTAGTGCTAAGAGGTTCTGCTTTGATTCATAATCTTTTAGCTGTTTTAATAGTATCTTTGTTTATTACTCATGTGTATATGTCAGTTTTTGCCATCAAAGGCTCAATATATAGTATGATAACTGGGTATAAAGAGGAAGATGAGGTTAAGCATTTGCACTCTTTGTGGTATAAAAAACTTAAAAAAGAAGGGTAGTATTTACCCTTCAAATTTTTCTTCAGCTAATGCTTCTAATCTTCGCTTTGAAGAAGCTAAAGCTTTTATTAGTTTGTCAGTAGTACGTTGTAACTCATCAAAGTAAAGTTTACCTTTGTCTAACTCCATTTGACTTATCTTTTTTCTCTTCTCTGTGCTCTCTAATCCTTCAAATATTAAAAGATGTATGCGCGAATACTCTTCACACCATTGAGTATGGTATGTATCTAGGTCTTTATAAAATATAGGACCCAAAAGAGCTTTAATTCTGTACTCTGGGCTAGTTAGCCATATACCAAAAGGGCACTTGTTTTTATCTGTACTTGGTAGTGTGCCCACCTCTTTGTTGGAAAGCAAACTATTTGCTGTTTGGAGATTGAACTCTAGGTTTCGTCTCGCATTTTCTAGTGATTGTAATGTGTCTTGTTTGTTCATTATTTCATCTTTAAATTGAAATTAAATGTTAATTATATCATATATTAACTAAAAATATTATATAATACTTGGATTTAATTTAAAATTTAGGATATAGTTATGATAAGACCCATGCCAAAGGACATAGCCATTGAGCTAGATCCTCACCGATATATAGTTTCTAAAACAGACCCAAGAGGTGTTATAGAGTATGGAAATGATTATTTTATGGAAGTAACTGGATATTCAGAAATGGAACTTATTGGCAAGCCTCACAATATAATAAGACATCCTGATATGCCTAAAGTTGTATTCAAAATGATGTGGGATAGGATTAGCAAAGGTAAAAATATCATGGCAGTTGTAAAAAATTTAGCAAAAGATGGTAGGTATTATTGGGTTGTTACTGAGTTTGAGCCAAAATATGACCCTATCACAAATGACATAATTTCTCATACAGCCTTTAGAAAGGCTGCTCCACGAAGAGCCATAGAGGCAGTAATACCTATATATAAAAAATTAGTAGAACTTGAAAAACAGGGCGGCATGGAAGCTAGTGAGAGGTTTTTGCATTCTTTTTTCTTAGAGCATAATACAAACTATGATGATTTTATAGCAAATCTTACACAAGAGAAGGGACTTTTAAAAAATCTTTTTGGTTCTATAAAGGGTGTTTTTAAGTAATTATAGATAAGATAGTAAAAAATAAATCATAAAAGGAGAGCCCATGGGAAAGAAGAAACGTAATGGCAAGGTTAAGGTTTGGCGTAAAATAGAGACTATTAAGTATGAGCAAGAGCTTGAAAAATTACAAATAGAGCTTTTAAAATTTCAAAATTATGTAAAAGCTAAAGGTCTTAGGGTTTTGATGATATTTGAAGGTCGTGATGCCGCTGGAAAAGGAGGAACGATTAAGCGTATTATTGAGCATCTAAATCCTCGTGGTGCTAGAGTGGTTGCTCTTGAGAAGCCAGATGATACAGAGAGAACTCAGTGGTATTTTCAGAGATATACTGAACATTTACCTTGTGCGGGAGAGATAGTGTTATTTGATAGAAGCTGGTACAATAGGGCAATGGTTGAGCCAGTTATGGGTTTTTGCACAGAAAGGCAACATCATGATTTTTTACAAGATGCTCCAAGATTTGAAGAGATGTTGGTAGATAGTGGCATACAAATATTTAAATTTTATTTTTCTGTCTCAAAAGATGAGCAAGCACGTCGCTTTAAGGCTCGAGAGACTGACCCTTTAAAGCAATACAAACTATCTCCTGTGGATAAAGAGAGTCAAAGGCTTTGGGATAAATACACTCTTGCAAAGTATATGATGCTTAGCTCAACCCACACAAATCATGCTCCATGGACTATAATAAAGAGTAACGACAAGAAAAAAGCTAGGTTAAATACCATAAAACATATCTTAAACTTTGTTGAATATGACGGAAAAATTAAACAAAAAGAGATAGAAGTTGACAAAGAAATAGTTATTTATGGTAGAGATGAATCTATAGCTATGGAAAAAGATATGAAGCTTAAAACAAGTCATAGTGGTTAAACATTAAAAAATAGGGTGGGAAATTTCATTAATATTCTTTTTTGGTACATTTTGGAAAAAAATATTTTTAATCATACAAAAATTATCTTAATTTAAACTAAACTATGTTAGAATTTTTCTAAATAACAATATAGGAGAGTATTCATGAGTGAAAATGATATCGATGTTCTTTGTGGTGAACTTGATAAAGAGCTCAAAAAAGCAGGTCTAACCCGTAGAGATGCTTTAAAGTTAATGGGACTTAGCTCAACAGCTTTTATGCTAAACCCAAGTTCAGCTAAAGCGGAGACAAATAAGCCTAAGGTTGATGCAAAAAATGCTAAAATTCTTATAGTTGGTGGTGGTGCAGCTGGTTGTACTATGTCAAACTACCTTACAAACAATTTAGATAATCCACATATTACTATTATAGAGCCTGATCCTCAAAGTGTAAGGTATCAGCCTGGTCAAACTTTAGTTGGTGCTGGAGTTTGGACTATAGGTGCTTTAACGAAGAATTCTACAGATTTTTTTCCAAGTGAAGCAAAGTGGATTCAAGATAGCGTAGCCGAGTTTCATCCTGAAAAAAATAAGGTAAAAACTGAAAATGGTAAGATTGTTGAATATGACTATATGATAGTAGCCACCGGTCTTCAGTTAAATTATGAGTCCATTGATGGATTAAAAAAAGACATGATAGGATCAAAAGGACTTGGTTCTGTGTATTTTCCTGATGGAGCCACAAAGACTTGGGCTGTTATGCAAGATTTTATAGAAAAAGCAAGAAATAAAAAAGTAAATGGACTTTTTACTCATCCAAATACTCCTATAAAATGTGGTGGAGCTCCAAAAAAGATGATTTTTTTAACTCGTTCAAGACTTCTTGATGCTGGCGAGCAAGCAAGAAAAAATGCAACTTTAACTTTTTTACCAAATGGTGGTAAGATGTTTGGAGTGCCTGAGTATCACAAGGCTATAGTTGAGCAGTTTAAAGAGAAAGATTTAAAGTATAAGTACAAGCATAATCTTGTTGCTATAGATGCAGATTCTAAAAAAGCAACTTTTGAGCATAAGTATGAAGTAAAAGGTGAGTATGATAAAGACCTAGAAGAACACACAATGATTAAAAAAAGCAAGCAAGTTACTCTTGACTATGATTTTATTCATGTTGTTCCTCCTATGAGTGCTCCTGATGTTGTGAAAAACTCTTCACTTTCTTGGCAAAGAGGAAGTGCCAGTAAAGGCGGTTGGGTTGAAGTAGATAAAGAGACTCTTCAGCACAGAAGATATCCAAATGTATTTGCACTAGGTGATGTTGCTGGTATTCCTATGGGTAAAACAGGCGGTTCAGTTAGACAGCAGTATCCAGTATGTGGAGATAACCTTATAGCAGTTATGAATGGTAAAAAACCTACTAGAAAATACAATGGTTACACAGTTTGTCCACTTATCACTGAGATAGGTAGCGTAATGCTTTTAGAGTTTAACTGGACTAAAAAGCCAACCCCTTCTTTCCCTCTTGATCCAAGTAAGTCAAGATGGTTGTGGTGGGCATTGAAGGTATATGCTCTTAGACCAATGTACTTTTATGGTATGTTAAAAGGTCAGGCATAATAAAGGAGAGAAAATGTTAAAAACAATTTTAAGAGAGATAGTATTATATTGGGGACTTTTTATAATAGTTGCTTTTATTATTCAAGCTGATAGATGGATGCAAAATCCAGCAGGACACTTACTTGATATATTTACTTTCAAGTATGGTGCACCATGGATGCCACTGCTGTTTACAACAGTTTTGTATTTTATATTATTAATTATAAGAAGATTTTTCTCTTTTGCAGTGAAGAGAAAGTAGATTTTAAGCCCCTTTTTTAGGGGCTTAAAGGTTGTTTGTATTGAAAAAAAATATTATAAAAGAATTCTCCATCTACTTGGTTATATTTATACTACTCTCTGCATTTATGCATTTAAATAGATGGACGACAGCTCCTTTGGATCATATTAGTAACTTGCAGTATCATTCATTTGTATTTCATCCCCTAGTGTATGCATTTGTGGTTTACCTAGTGTTTGGTTTTTTAAGATTTCTTTTTGCTCCTATGTTTAAGAAGAAGTAATAGAGTGTTGGTATTTTTTTATACTATTTAGCACTTCATCTGAGATATTTATCTCTAGTTCCAAAAATGACAATGGAAGATTAAAATCAGCTAATTTTACCCAATCTTTTCTAGTTACTAGCAAGCTATCACACTTTGTTTTTTGTAAAATTTTATCAAGTTCATGTTTTTTAAAATCATAATGGTCTGGGAAAATAAACTTTTCTTTTACTTTTTTTGGTAGATGCCTATCAAGCCTTGAAGCCTTTGCTATAGAGGTTACTAAGCTCATGTTGTTGGTTTTATTTGTTATGGATGTATGTTTTGTAAAATTTTTATTTTCTTCTAAAATGATATCAGCTTTATTTATGTAAAAACTTGGCTCTCTAAAAGCTCCAGAGGGCAAGCAAAAGGTATTTTTAGGGTAGGGGTTTGGTTTTATTAAAATATCTAGTTTTTTTATATTTGCCTTACTAAAGCCATCATCTAAAAAAACTATTTTAGCTCCCATTTTTTTAGCTTTTTTTATGGCTTTTATTCTATCTTCACTTACTATAACAAGGGTATTGTTTAGTATTTTAGCATAAAGCATAGCTTCATCGCCGCTTTGGGTTATATCGGTTTGTATTTTGCCAAAATCGCTAATGATCGCCATTCCTTTAGATTTTCTTTTATATCCTCTTAGTATAACGCAAGGTTTTTGAAAATGCTTAGCTAATGATATTATAGTTGGGGTTTTACCACTTCCGCCTACTGTTAGATTTCCTATACTCACAATCGGTATGCCATAATCAACCTTCTTAGCCACAGCTCTTTTGAACCAAACCACAAAACAGTATATAAAACTAAAAGGAAGAAGTAAAAAAGATATAAATTTTTGTAAAGGGTTTGGGTAGAAGAGGTAATTTTCTACCCAAAGTATGAGTTTAGACACGATTTGAGGCTATTTTTTTTATATTTTCACAAACATACATAACCATATCGTCGCTCATAGTTTCAAATATAGGTATAGAAAGTATGTGCTGATAGTTAGAAAGTGCAACTGGATAATCATTGATTTTTAGCGAATATTTTGTTTTATAATACTGAAGTAGATGGAGAGGAACAAAGTGAAGTCCTGTGGAGATATTTTTTTCTTTTAGAGCCTTTGCAAAGCCATCTCTGTTTTTATCTATTTTTATGATATATTTACTATAAATATGCTCTCTTTTTTTAACAGGAATCTTTACATGCGGACAATCTTTTAACTCTTCATCGTATAACTTAGCTATCTCTTGTCTACGTTTTATGCTTTTTTCTATTTTTGCTAGTTGAGCTATATTAAAAGCAGCACATATTTCACTCATATCATATTTTAAGCCAATATCAACAACATCATAAGTATATCCTAGGTTTCCGTACTTATCCCACCCGTCACTTGTTATAGCATGATTTTTAAGCAAGGTAGCTCTTTTGTATATCTCCTCATCTTTTGTTGCCATAATTCCGCCAGGAGCAACAGGGTTTCTCATCTGAGAACCAAATCTAAAGCAACTTATATGAGAGCCTGTATTGCCTATTTTTTTACCCTTGTAGTTTGCACCTAGGGCTTGTGTTGCGTCATCAATTATCTTGATATTATACTCAGATGCAATCTCATAAAGGGGTTCTAAATCACTTGGCTGTCCTGCTATATGTCCTATAAAAGCTCCTCTTAATTTTTTACAATTATGTAGTCTAAGCACTCTTTCAAATTGCTTTACGTCTATATTAAAATCATCTTGGTCAATGTCAACAAATATTGGCTCAGCGTCAAAATGCCTAATCACTTCAGCAACTGCAGGAAAAGAGTTTACAGAGCAGATAATCTTATCTCCTCTTTTAAGGTCCATGGCACTTAAGCTAAGATGTAAGGCTGCCGTTGAGTTTACAGTAGTGGTCACATATGGGCAACCTAGATAGCCTGTAATATTTTTCTCTAAAGTTCCTGACATATTGGTTTCGTCTTTTGAGTTTAAAACTTTAGTAACTAAGTCTAGTTCATTTGAGCCAATATCTGGCCTAAATAATGGGATGTTCATCGTTTTTCCTTGTGTATCTTCGCTATAGTTGGCAGGGCTCGCTTAAAGCTATTTTGAGTATATCTTTTAATGATAAGGTCTACTAGCTTTTTATTGTAGCCTTTTTGTGCCAACGCTTCTTTATTTAGACTTTTTTCTAAAAAATCTTTTAAAACTTTATCTATCTTGGCATAGCTAAAACCTAGCTCATCTTCATCTTTTTGACCTTCCCAAAGGTCAGCTGATGGTGGTTTTTTAATGATAGATTTGTTCACTTTGAGGTGTTTGGCTAGTTTAAATATATCACTTTTATATATATCTCCTATGGGGTTTATAGCACATGCTAAATCTCCAAATATAGTTCCATATCCTAGCATAAGTTCACTTTTATTGCTAGTTCCTATGACTAAAGCTTGGTATTTTGCTGAGATATCATATAAGGTTGCCATTCGTATTCTAGCTGCAAAGTTGCCCACTCTTAGTTTAGATGGAGATTTGCCATTGAAGTATACATCTACTATGTCTCCTATGGGATGAATTTCATACTCTATGTCAAATTTTTTACATAAAGCTTTTGCATCTTTTATGCTCTCTTTGCTTGAGCTTGAGCTTGGCATCATGATGGCTTTTACATTTTTATTAAAAGCCTTTTTTAGCAAAACAGCAACAACAGCTGAGTCTAGGCCTCCGCTTAGTCCTAAAATGACATTTTCAAGGCCTGTTTTTTTTACTTCAGTTTGTAAAAATTTTACTAGCTTCTTTTCTGTTTTTTTAAATTTTGCCAAACTTTTTCCTTAAGTAGTTTTAGAATTTCAACTTATTTTTATGATTATACAATAATAAAATTAAAAAAATATATATTGCTTTAATTTTATGTAAAAAACTTGATATTTTTTTATTTATTATGTATTATTTGATTAAAATATAGAAAAGTAGTAGATATGAATATAATACATAAACCCATGGGAGATTATCAAACAAACTGTTATATTGTTTCAATTGGTAAAACCGATATTATCATCGATCCGGGTGTTGGAGCTAGCAGTTGGGTTAAGGAAAATGTAAGCAATCCTTTGGCCATTTTAAACACTCATGGCCATTTTGACCATGTTTGGTCAAACCAAGACTTAAAAAAATATTTTAATATCCCTATATATTGCCCAAAAGATGATTGCTTTATGTTAGATTTAGATTTGTTTGACACCGGTGTTCCATCTAGTAAAGCTGATTTTAAGGTAGAGCCAGATGAGCTAGTTAGTATAGGCGATTTTAAAGTAAAATTTTGGCATTTTTCTGGTCATACTCCTGGCTGTAGTGCCTTGCAAATCGAAGACGCATTGTTTAGTGGAGATTTTTTATTTAAAAATAGCATAGGCAGAGTTGACTTTCCATATAGCAACCCAAGCGATATGAGAAAAAGCATAGAAAAAATAATGATGTTTGAAGATGACCTTAGATTGTATCCCGGACATGGGGCTTTTTCAAACTTAGACAAAGAGAAAGAAAATTTACCAGCTTGGCTTAGGCATATTTAGTATTTTCTTTTAACGTTTTTTATCTTGGTTTTAAAGATATGTTTTTCTAAGACCACAGCGTGAAAAACACCTTGAAAAACCCTTATGTCATTTATCTTTCCAATAACGCTTATTTCTCTTTTTCTTAAGTCTTCAAATTTTACTTTAGCTTCAAATTCAATATTGTCGCCAACTTTTGCTGGGGCAAGAAAGCTGACTTTTGAGCCTATAATTATGGTGTTTTCTTGGTTTATGGAAACCGCCGCTGCGTAGCTAGCCGCTGAAAATATAAACCCACTATGCACAAGTCCTAGCTCATCTGTTGTCATATCCTTGGTTGTTAGAAGATTTACCTTTGAATGGTTTTCTTCTAAGGCGGTTATGGAGCCTGAAAATGCACTATTTACCCTTTTGTGGGTTTTTAAAAGATTACTCAAAGAGTTATCTGTGGCAGTTAGTTGTTCTGCGTTTTCTTCTAGTTGAGTACTAAAATCTTCTTCTTGGGTTGTATTTTCTTCGCTCATTTTTTTCCTTTATTTTGTAAGCTTTACGTAAACTCTTTGGGGGGCTTCGTAGCCCTCTACGGTTAGATTTTCATCATTTGGGTCTAAAAAGTCCTCTAGGCTTTGTGTGTCTATCCAATCGGTCTTTCTTTGCTCTTCTTTAGTGGTTTTCTTTTTTGTTAATATCTCAAAGTCTTTAAAGCCTGCTTTTTCGCACCAATTTTGTAAAGCCTTTACTGTTGGTATAAAGTGAACATTTGGTATCTTTGAGTAGGTTTTTTTAGGACTTAAAACCATCTCGTCCTCTCCGCTGATAAAAAAGGTATCTAAAAACAGCTCTCCGTTTGGGTTTAAAGCTTGTTGTAGGCTTTTGAGTGTTTCTATGGGATTGTGACGGTGATATAGTACTCCTAGGCAAAATAGCGTGTCAAACTTATGCTCATAAAAACTTAAGTGTTCTACCCCTAAAAGTTCGTAAACTATGGGACTTTTTATAAAGTGGTTTATAAAATCAAATTGACATCTATAAAGGGCTGAGGGGTCAAAGCCTATGAGTTTTTTGGGTTTTTGTTTTAACATTCTAAAAAGATAGTATCCGTTGTTGCAACCTATGTCTCCTACTATCTTATTTTCAAGATTGAAGTGGGGAGCTAGAAGATTGTATTTTAAAAAGCTTTGCCATTCGCTATCTATAAACAAATCAAAAAGCTTAAATGGGCCTTTTCTCCAAGGTTTTAATGCTAAGGCGACGCGGTAAATACGCTCTTTTTGCTCTTTTAAAATCTCTCCATCTACTCCTAGTATATTTTCAAGCTCTAATTTTACTCCATCTATTTCTGGAAGTTCTTGTATAAGTTTTCTAAGGGGTTTGATATTTTTCCATTCAAAGCACTTTTCGCGTTCTTTTCTTATTTTTTCTAAATTCATCAGTAGTCTACGATATTTTCATCACATTTTTTATGGTAAACTCCCATGGAGTCGTAGTATTCTTTACACTCATTGTAGTATTGAGTCGATACACCTCTGTCGTTAAAATATAGACAACCTGTGAAATTTAGTGCTATAAATGTAAAAATTAATATCTTTTTCATAGAAGAGATACTACCATATCAAGACTAAAAAATCATTAAAAAGGTAAAAAATGTACGAAAAAACTCTAAAACATTTTAAAAATATAGCTTCAATACCCCATTGTAGCTTTGAAACTTCCGCTTTAGGTGAGCATATAAAGTCCCATGCAAAGAGTTGTGGATATAAGATGAGTGAAGATGAGGCTGGAAATATATTGTGCATAAAGGGTGAGCCAAAGATATGTTTACAAAGCCACTACGATATGGTGTGCATGGGGGTAGCACCAAACTTAGAACTTTATGAAGAAGATGGTTGGCTTAAGGCTAAAGATTCTTCTTTAGGTGCGGACAATGGCATGGGGGTTGCTATGATGATGGCTATGATGGAAAAACATGATGATTTAGAGTGTTTGTTTACAAATGATGAAGAAGTTGGGCTTTTGGGAGCTGAAGGCTTGGAGCTTAAAATAGAGAGTAAAAATCTTTTAAATCTTGACAGCGAAGAAGAAAATGAAGTTATCATAGGTTGTGCTGGCGGAGTTGATATATTTGGAAATATTGGTTTAGAGAAGATGAAAGCTAGTTTTAAAAATGCTTACGAGGTGATAATAGATGGACTAGATGGAGGGCACTCTGGAGTGAATATAGCTAAGAATATTCCAAGTGCTATTAAGGTTTTAATAAATACTTTAGCTTCATATAAATGTGAGCTTGTTAGCTTAGAGGGCGGCGAGAGAAATAACTCCATAGCAAAAAGGGCAAGAGCCGTTGTGTTTTGTGACGAGGAGATAATAAGCGAAAATAAACACGTAGAGATTAAAAAGCTAGAGATGAAAGATGAAAATGTGCTAAAAAATTCTCAAAAAATTATAGGCATGATAAACTCTTTTGCTCAAGGGGTAAGGGAGTATGACGAAGAGTTGTCACAAGCAATATTAAGTATAAATATCTCAACAATCAAAACAGTAGATGGAGAACTTTTAGTAGAGTTTTTTGCAAGAAGTATGGATGATGAAAAGCTTACTATTATCAAAAGCGAAATGACCTCATTGCTAAAAGGTTTTGGCTTTGGGGTTGAGTTTAAAAATCAAACTTCAGCGTGGAAGCCAATAAAAACTCAGTTTGGAGATTTTGTAAAAAGTATCAGTCAAAAACATATAAAAGATGTAAAAATGGGAGCAGTTCACGCTGGGCTTGAGTGTGGAGTTATCATGCAAAAACAGCCTCATATAAATGGAGTTTGCTCCATAGGCCCAACGATTTGCTATCCTCACTCTGTTAGGGAAAAATGTCTTTTAAGTTCTGTAGAAAAGATAGTAAATGTGGTTGATGAAGTTATAGAGGGTTTGAAATAAGATATGAAAATTAGTATAATGTCAAATCACAAAAAGATAAAGGCGTATGAATGAATTTTGGGTTTAAGGGGGCGAGTAGTGAATACTTTTTAAGTGCAAGTCGCCCTTTAAGTGAGCATATGTCACGCGCTAAGCTAAACATTGAAACAATTTTTAATCATTTCGATACCCTAAATCAAGATGAAAGCCATTTTTATAACTCAAATGATATTTGTACTCCTATGGGATGTGTTAAACAGATGGTTGATACCATTCCAGATGTCTTTTGGGAGAAAAAAGATTTAAAAATATTAGATTGTTGTTGTGGAAATGGTAATTTTCATGGATATATACAAACAAAAACACCACTTAAAAATCTTTATTTCAATGAAATAAATCCAAAAAGAGTTAAAAATATAAAAAAGTATTTTGGTGACAATATAAATCTTTTTACTCAAGATTTTTTGAGTTTTGATGAAGATGAAAAATATGATTTGGTGGTTGCAAATCCTCCATATGCAAAGTTTAATGAAAATGGACGCACTTCTAAAAATCATAATTTATCAAGGGACTTTATCAAAAAAGCCTTAGACGTTACTAAAGATGGCGGTTATATTTTATTTATAGTTCCAAATAATTGGATGTCATTTTCTGATAGAAATATTTTACCCAAAGAACTTAGTTGTTATCAATTTATTCATATTAGCATCCATAAGGCAAAAAAATGGTTTCCAAAAGTGGGCTCATCTTTTACTTGGTTTTTACTTCAAAAATCTCCAAATACTAAATCTTTTGTGGTGGAAAATTCTTATTTTTTAGAGGATACAAAAAAGGTAAAAATAAAACCAAATCAAAACTTTATACCTTTGTATTTGTCAAATGAAGTTTGTAGTATTTTAAACAAAACCATTAATGCTAAAAATGAAAAATATGAAGTTCATACCACAAGCAATTTACATAGAACGACAAAAAAACACTTGATATCCAATGAAAAAAGTGATGAATTTTGCTATAGGCTAATCCATACTCCAAGCCAAACAGTATGGAGTAAAGTTCCCCATAAATATCAAGACGGTTGGAAGGTTTTTATATCTTTAACAAATCAGTATTCTACTTTTGTTGATAATTGTGGAATGACTCAAAGCATAGCTTTTATTAGATGCAAAAATAAAACCCAAGCACAAAAAATCAAAAAGGAGCTCGATGGAGAAATATATAAATTTTTAAATAATATCACAAGATATGGAAATTTTAACAACATAAGAGTTTTACAAAGATTGCCCATCTACGGAAGTTTTAGTTTAAACAAAAAGGAGTTGGCGTTGGTAGAAAAATTTAATAGGAGATATTATAATGGCAAAAAAGAAAAATAGAAATATGGTAATTGTAAAAGATGTTGCTCAGTTGGAAAAAGAGATTTCATTTGATAAATTTGAGTATAAAGAATATTTTTCTCATTTATGTAATTTAATTCCAGAAAGAGAACAAGAAAAGTTACGCATAGAAGCTATTGATGAAGAAAATATACAAAAAGAAGGTTTAGTGTATGTTTTTGTTGTGGATGGAAAGATTTTTAAGATAGGTCATACTATCACATCTATAACTAAAAGAATACAATCATACAACTGTGGCAAAACAGAATATCGTATATCGGGAACAAATTCTACGACAAATTATTTTGTATTGCAAAGTTTGTTAGGAATGAATGAAAAGGTTAAAGTTTATGCATTTTTTCCAGATAAGCCAAGATATACTCTTTTTGGAAAAGATTATCAAGATAGTTTTCCTGTTTCAAAAAGGGCTGAAAATATTATTTTGCAAGATTTTATAAAAAATCACAGCAAAAAGCCAATCGGTTGCACTCAAACTTAACCAGCTTTAAAGCCCTCTTTGCTTTGGCAAAATTCTTCCACAAAGCACCCATCGCATAAGGGTTTTATGGCTTTACATTTGTATCTTCCAAATAAAACTAAGGCTTGATGAAGGGTGTGAAGTTCGGTTTTAAAGCATTTTACCAAATCTTCTTCTGTTTTTTGGGGAGTTTTTGCTTTGCTTAAGCCTAGGCGGTGCGAGACTCTAAAAACATGGGTGTCAACCGCCATAAGATTTGCTTGTTGGTATTCTATCAAAACCACATGGGCAGTTTTTTGCCCAACCCCCGCTAAGCTTACTAAATCTTTTTCATTTAAAGGAATTTTGCCACCAAAATCTTCCATCACAGAGTTTGCCATTTTGATGAGGTTTTTGGCTTTGTTGTTAAAAAATGAACATGATTTTATAAGCTCTTTTACATCATTAAGGTTAGCATTTGATAGCTCTTCTTGGTTGGGGTATTTTTTAAAAAGAGCAGGGGTTATGATATTTACTCGCTTATCGGTGCATTGGGCTGAGAGCATAACGCAAACAAGAAGTTCATATAGGTTTGAAAAGTTAAGCTCTGTTCTTGCATTTTCGTAGTTTGCTAAAAATCTTTGTTTTATAATGTTTATATTTTTTTGACTCGGTTTTCTCATGAAGATATATTAGCATATATAGCATTAATCATTGATTTACTTGATTTTGGCATAATTTGTACTTAAAATCACTATGGTGATAAAATTTAATCTTTAAGGAAGAAGAATGAAAAAACTATTTACTACCCTTAGCTTAGCGGCAGCTGTAAGTCTTAGTGCTGGTGTTTTAGCTACTGTAAATAAAAAAGATATTACTAAAAAGGATGTTAACTCATTGATGAGAGGTGCTGTGATGAGTTATGACAAAATGCCTGTTGATAGTAAAAAAAAGATGTTAGACCAAGCGATAGATAGAGTATTGCTTGTGGAAAATGCTAAAAAAAGTGGAGTGGAAAAAGATAAAGAGTTTAAAGCAGAGCTAGCTAAGCTAAAAGAAACTTTAGCTCTTGATGTTTGGATGAAAAAAGAGTTTGAAAAGGTTAGTGTATCTAGCTCTGAGGCAAAATCGTATTATGAAAAAAACAAGGCTAAATTTACTAAGCCAGCAAGAGTAAAAGCTAGACATATACTTTTAAAGAGCGAAAAAGATGCAAAAAATGTTATAGCAAAGCTTAAAGGATTAGGCGGAAAGAAATTAACTAATAAGTTTATTTCTCTTGCGAAGTCTAAGTCAACTGGACCTAGTGGTAAAAATGGTGGTGATTTAGGATATTTTGCTGCTAAGCAAATGGTTCCTGCTTTCAGTAAGGCAGCTTTTGGTCTCAAAAAAGGTCAAATCACAAAAAAACCTGTAAAAACACAATTTGGCTACCATGTTATACTAAAAGAAGATGAGAAAAAAGCTCAAGTTGTTCCTTTTAAAGATATGGAGAAAAATATAATAAATGGTCTTAAAATGGAAAAGTTTAGAGCAAATGTTTCTAAAAAAGCTAAAGACTTAAGAAAAGGTGCGAAAGTAGAGATAAAAGATAAGAGTCTAAAAGCAGCCAAATAAGGAGCTTGGATGAACCTAGAGCATATAAAACCAGGAGTGCTTAGCGGTCGTGATACAAAGTTGTTATTTGAAATCGCAAAAAAAGATGGTTTTGCTATTCCTGCTGTTAATGTGGTAGGGACAAACTCCATAAATGCAGTTTTAGAGGTGGCCAAAAAGGTCTCCTCTCCTGTTATTGTTCAGTTTTCAAATGGTGGAGCTGCTTATTATGGTGGAAAGGCATTGGGCGATAGGGCAGCTGTTTTAGGTGCTGTCAGTGGAGCTTTACATGTGCATACTTTAGCTGAGGCTTATGGAGTTAGGGTGATTTTGCATACAGATCACGCCGCTAGAAAGCTACTTCCTTGGATAGATGCTTTACTTGATGAGTCTGAAAAATATTTTAAAGCTCACGGTAAACCTCTTTTCAGCTCCCATATGCTTGACCTCTCAGAAGAGCCGATTGAACAAAATATTCAAACATGTAAAGAGTATTTGAAGCGTATGGATAAGCTTGGTATGACTCTTGAGATTGAGCTTGGGGTAACAGGAGGCGAAGAAGATGGGGTAGATAATACTTCAGTAGACAATGCCTTACTTTATACTCAGCCCGAAGAGGTTGCATACGCTTATGAAGAGCTCAGTAGTGTAAGTGAAAACTTTACTATTGCTGCTTCTTTTGGAAATGTTCATGGGGTTTATAAGCCGGGAAATGTTACTTTAACTCCAAAAATTCTTAAAAATTCTCAAGAATATATAGCTAAAAAGTACAATACCAACAATCCAAAACCAGTTAGTTTTGTTTTTCATGGCGGTTCTGGTTCTTTGCCTAGCGAGATAGCTGAGGCTGTTAGCTATGGGGTTGTTAAGATGAATATCGACACAGATACTCAGTGGGCTTTTTGGGATGGAGTAAGAGAGTATGAAAAAGAGTTTAAAGCTTATCTTCAGGGTCAAATAGGCAACCCAGATGGGGACGATAAACCAAATAAAAAATACTACGACCCTCGCAAATGGTTAAGAGCAGGTGAAGAAAGTACGGTTAAAAGATTAGTCAAGGCCTATGAAGAATTAAACTGTATAAATAAAGGCTAAAACTCATGCAAGGAGCTATCCTTGCATGTGGTGTTTAGATATAAAGGTTTTTTATATGTCAACACTACATACTTAAAGGTTTTAAATGCAAATCAATACTTTACAAACACAAACTAAAACAAGATGTATATTTAATTATATAGAACTTATAGCTTTGCCACTTTTGGCTTATGGGTATTTTGTTCTTGGATATTTTGGCATTATATCTCTTCCTGTTCATGCTCACAGTTTGATTTTGATGGGGCTGATATTTTTCTCATCTTTGATTTTTGCAAAACACAATGCTTTTTTAGGTAGATGTTTCTTTAGGCGAGACCTTGGTCAATTTAATGAAAATCTAAAAAAATACATATCTGATAACTTAGTTAAAATAGGCATAGAAGAGAAGTCTAATGCTAGCTTTGAGCGTTTTGTGCAACATCACAGCAAGGATATGCGAAATGATAACTATGCTTCGGTTGCAGCAAGTATTTTTCCCACTATGGGAATACTTGGAACTTTCATCTCCATCGCGCTTACTATGCCTGATTTTGCTTCTTCAACTAGCAGTGAGCTTGATAAAGAAATATCTGTTCTTCTTTCAGGGGTTGGAACAGCTTTTTATGTCTCAATATATGGTATACTTTTATCTCTTTGGTGGATATTTTTTGAAAAATTAGGGCTTAGCCTTTATGATAGAGATGTGGAGAATGCTAAGGAGATTACAAAAGATTTTTTCTGGACAAAAGAGAGCTTGGAGCAAGCCTACCTTAGGGAAAATTTAGAGCATTTTTCTGAGATTAGCTCAATGTTAAAAACCTTAAGCAATGAAAAGTTTTTCTTGAAATTAGCTCAAGGGGTTGATGAAAAATTTGATTTATTTGATAAGATGCTAAAAACCGAAGCAGAGGTTATATCCCTTAGTTCAAAACAGGTAAAAGATAGTCTAAAAGAGCTTCGTATAGCCCAAGATAAGCAACAAAATCTAGGAAAGGTTCATAGTGATATACTAAGAACCTTGCAACATTTTTCAAAAGGACTTGATGATATGCATTTTAATGCCTTGCAAAGCTACACACATATAAAAGATGGTCAAAAAGAGATAAGTGATTCTATGACGCTTTTGAAAAATTCTTTAGCCGATAATGCTGAACAAGTGAGTTTGGCTTACTCTAAATTTCCTTATGAGCTAAAAAGCACTCAAGAGAAAATACTAAACAGCTTTACTGATGCGTTAGATGGAAGTTTAAATAGATTTTGGCATGAGGGAAATATAGCTTTACAGACTCATAGCCAAAAGGTTAATGACTTAGATTTAGACAGTTTAAAAAGTGAGTTTGATGCCACAAACGAACAAAGTGAAGAGCTTTTAAAACATGCACATGAGTTGAAGTAAAAGTTATGAGAAATTCTAAGCAAGAAAATGAACAAAATTTTTGGATAAGCTATGCCGACTTGATGGCAGGACTGCTGTTTGTTTTTATACTGCTTATAGGAGCTATCGTTATAAAATACGTTTTTATACAAAATAATCTCAATGAGCAAAGTAAAAGTTTGGAGAAAAATAAAAACAAAGTAGCTGCTATATCGAGTGAACTTTTAAGCACTAAAGAGAGTTTAAAACTTATAAGAGCTTTACTAAAAGACGAAGAGAGCAAAAATAAAGACCTAAATAACTCCCTTTTAAAGGCAAGAGGTGAAATATCTTCTTTAAATGACATGTTGGTTCAAGGTAAAAGCGAACTTGAAAAAGAGAGAAATTTGGCTAAAACTTTAGACGAAAATCTATCTAAAAATACAGAAGAGCTAAGACTAAGTCAGGAGCAAATACAAGCTCTAAGAGATAAACTTTTACAAAGCACCCTTTCTCATCAAAAGCTAGTTGAAGATTTAAATCTTACTAAGGCTAGGATTAAAAACTTAACAGGCATACGCATAAAAGCCATAAAAGCCTTAAAAAACAAGCTAAAACACATAGAAGTTGACCCAAATAACGGTGCTATTAGACTTCCATCTAGTGTGCTTTTTGATGTGGACTCTTATGAGATAAAACCAAAGGCTAAAGAGGGACTTAAAAAGACACTTATAAAATATATTGATACCTTACTAAAAGATAAAAGCTTAAGGGGTTATATCGATAGTATAGTTATAGAAGGCTATACAGATACAGATGGAACATATATGTATAATCTTGAGCTTTCACAAAAAAGAGCTCTAGCAGTACTTGACTTTTTATACTCACAAAAGGGGGTTGATAAAAAGCTTTTAAGACGCTACGTTAGTGCAAGTGGGCGAAGTTATAGTAATGTTATCAAAAAAGATGGCAAAGAGGACAAGGAAGCTTCAAGAAGAATAGAGGTTAAATTTAGTATTTCAAATAAAAAAGCCATACAAGAGATAGAGGATTTTTTAAAAAAGTGAGCATTTTTAAACCATCAAGGGTAGATGGAGTTATTTTTGGGGGTGAGAAATATTTTATAAAAAGAGATGATTTGTTAAGTCATGATTTTTCTGGCAATAAAGCTAGAAAATTTGAATATTTTTTAGCTAATCCTCCAAAGAGCATCAAAAGCATCATATCTTATGGCTCAAATCAGTCAAATGCTATGTATTCTCTTTCTGTGCTTGCTAAAAAGTTGGGAGTTGAGTTTATCTATGTGACCCATCACGTAAGCGAGTTTTTAAAGCAAAACCCTACAGGAAACTATTTAGCTGCTTTGGAAAATGGTATGAAATTGCTACTTGCTGATAATCCTGAGCAAAAATGTTTAGAGCTAGTAGATGAGCAAAATTTATATATAAAAGAGGGCGGAGCTATAAAAGAGGCAAGATTTGGCATAAAAAATCTTGCCGATGAGATAAAACGGTGGGCAAAGGATAAAAAGTATGATATTTTTTTACCATCAGGCACAGGAACCACAGCGCTTTATCTGCAGCAGCATTTAGATTTTAATGTATTTACAACTCCTTGTGTGGGCGATGAGAGCTATTTAAAGCAACAGTTTAATGAGCTTGAAAAAACTAAACATCCAATCATACTTAATCCACCTAAAAAATATCACTTTGGAAAGATTAAAAAAGAGCTTTATGATATTTATAAAGACTTATTAAATCAAACAGACATTGAGTTTGATTTGCTTTATGATAGTGTGGGTTGGCTTACTTTGCTATCAAATAAATCAGTTTTTAAACACCCCATAATATACATTCACCAAGGGGGTATTTTAGGAAATGCCTCGTTGTTGCAAAGGTATAAACACAAGGGCTATGTGTAGTTTTTAAAATTTATTTTACTAATGTTTAACTTTTATAGATGAGAAATAAGCCAAGCAATCATCTTTTCTTGCTATATTTCTCCAAAGCGCTTGCAATACTTTGGATAATCTTTTCCCTGTATTTTTTTGTATTTAATCTTCTCTCTTCGTCTGGATTGACTATAACGCCTGATTCTAGTAAAACCGCTGGCATTGAGGTTCGTTTTAGTACGATTAAGTCTTCAAATTGATAGATGCCTCGTTTTTTATCTATCAGTTCTCTGTTTTCACCTTTGATTTTCTCAGCGTGATGCAAGGTTGGTTTAAGCCCCTTTTTTAAAAGTTCATCGCCTAAAAACTTTGCATAAGTTTTGCTTTTTTTCTTATGTGGATTGAGCTTTGAAAAAAATATACTATAGCCTGAAAAATGTTTACTTTTGTGTAGTTTCTTGCCATCTTTTTTATAAAATGTGAGGTATTTTGGTTGAACTGAATCGTGATGAAGAGATAAAAAAAGAGTAGCATTTTTATCTTTTGCTATTTTTACTCTTTGTAAAAGCGAGATTTCTTTTCCGCTAGGATTGATAATAAAGGAGTTTTTGAAGTTTTTTTTATATAAGTATCTTAAAAGCTCATTTGCAAGACGTTTGTTAAATTCATACTCCATAATCCCACTAGCACTCATAGCACCGCCACGTTTTAGGGTGTGACCAATGTCAATAGCAAGTTTAAAGTTTTCGTGGTTTGTATGTAAGGAGGGTGTAACTTCCCCCCTGCAAGTAGCATTTGACAATATGCCAAAAGCTACTATAAAAATAGCATATCGCAACATTACCTTAGTTCTTTATACTCTTTTAGTAAGATGTCAAAATCTTTTGGGTTTTTATTCATTTGGTCAAGATAGATAATGCTTTCAAGGGTTTTGGTTGATGCGCAAGTTAGATTTAGGGTTATTCCACTAGAATTTACACTCGCACACTTATCATCTCTATCTTTTATCCAAAATCTTTGCACCTTTTTAAGTCTGTTTTTTTGGTCTTTGTTGAGTTTTTTACGTAGATTTTTGTAGATTTGATTTAAGTTATCGTCAAGTACAGCATACACTTTTCCTGCACAATACACCTTATCGTAAAAAGATTTTGGATCGACGCAGTTTGGTATATTTTTACTCACTATGGCTTTTTGCACTTCTCTGAGTTCAGACTCTCTTATGCTAGCATTTGCCACAAGAGATAAAGCTAGTAAAACTAAAGTAATCTTGATTAATTGTTTCATATTTTTTCCTTTTTGAGTTTGTTGAAAAGAGATTTATAACCTTTTTAAAATCTCTTTGATGATTTTTTTATTGCTTTTTTCTTCTACATTTATAATGATGTCAGCTTTTTTTGCATACTCTTTTACTCTTTTTTTAAACAGTTTTCTAGCCTCTTTTTCATCTGCTAAAAGAGGACGTTTAGCTAGTTTTGCCTTGCTGTTTGGATGAGATTTTATTTTGTTCATAATGCCTTTAAAGCTAGATTTTAGATATATCACAGTTCCTATCTTTTTAAGATTTTGCACCTTGTAAAATCCACCACCTGTGGAGATGATGGTATTTTTAACATTTTTTTCTAGCCAGTATGCACACTCTTGCTCTTTTGCTCTAAAATGCTCTTCGCCTTTTTGGGCAAAGATTTTTTTGATGCTTTTATTTTCTAAGCTTTCTATTAAATCATCACTATCAAGGGCAAAAAGTGAAGTTTTTTTGCTAAGCTCTCTTGCTAAACTTCCTTTGCCAACTCCCATAAAACCTATAAGTACGATATTATCTCTCATCTATAAACTCCTCATCTTTTTCGCCTCTTTTCCTAGGCAATAGTATCAGCGGTGTTCCGCTTAACCCAAAGGTATCTCTTAACTGATTTGCAAGATAGCGTTTGTAGCTAAAATGCAGATGTTTTGGCTTATTCATAACTAAAGCTATGCGAGGTGGTTTTGTGTCAAACTGTGTGGCAAAATATATGCGTACAAGCTTTCCTTTATCACTTGGAATTGGATGTTTTTGTACGGAAAATTCTATGAGTTTGTTTAGCTGAGATGTGGAGATGCGACTTGAATACTGTTTATATACTTCAACTATCATATCCTTTATCTTATCAACCCTTTTTCTAGTGAGCGCTGAAAGGGTGATGATAGGTGCATAGGCTAAAAACTTAAACCTATCTCTTATCTCTTCGCATGCTTCTTTGTATTCGTATTTGCTCTCATCCCATTTGTTTAAAACTATGATACAACCTAGTTTAAACTTATCTACTAAGTTAGCTATACGCTCATCAAGCTCCACAAAGCCTTCACTTGCGTCAAGGACTAAAAGTGCTATATCTGTCTTTTCAAGTACCTTTTGTGTTCTGTTTAGAGCATGTTTTTCTATGCCTTCAATCTTACTTCTTCTTCTAAGTCCTGCTGTGTCAACAAAGTGAAAGGTAAAGTCGTTGTACTCTAAGCTTTCATCAACTGGGTCTATTGTGGTTCCTGCAACACTACTAACTACTGATCTATCTTCTTTTAATATAGCATTTAAAAGTGAGGATTTTCCTACATTTGTTCTTCCTATGATGCCTACATTTATGTCAAATTCTTCTTGCTCTTCTAAGTTTGGTTCTAAAAAACTCTCTAAGCTTTCATCATCATCTTCTAAGAGTAAGGATGCGTTTGTCTCGTGGGTTTGTAAAAAATTTTCAATCCATGAGTAAAGTTTTCCTGTTCCTCTGTTGTGAGATACAGATAAGGCAAAGATATGCTCTGCACCAAACTCATAAAATTCAAAAAATCTGTTTTTATCTTTTTCGTTATCGACTTTGTTTACTACTAGGGCTATGGGGGTATTTAGTTTTTGAAGTTCATAAAATATCTTTTTGTCTTCATCGTCGGGTATTTTTTTACCATCTACCATATAAAGGATTACATCAGCTTCTTTGGCACAATTTAGAGATTTTTTTCTTACATTTTCAAAAAGTTCATTACTATCATCTAGCCCGCCTGTGTCTATGATGGTACATGGTTTTTCATTTATAAAAACCTCTTTATCTCTAGTGTCTCTTGTGGTTCCGCTCACATCAGAAGTGATAGCAATGCGTTCTTTTGCTATGCGGTTAAAAAGTGAAGATTTGCCCACATTTGGACGTCCTAAAAGTGCTATTTTTGTCATTTTTATATCTCTTGATTTTGTTTTAAACATTATTTTAACACAATTTATATTAAAATAAGCATTGTAAGGATTTGATGATGATTAGATATTTGATGATAATTTTAGTTTTTGCAGGTTTTTTGGATGCTAAGATAATCGGTGCAAAATACCGCGTTAGCTATGGTGTTTTTGGTGAGGTGGGCATAGTAAAAACAGTTTTGCATATAAAAAATAATGGCACATACGAGATAAATATTGATGCAAATACAACTGGTGTTGCTAGGGCTATTAGCTCAAATATAGATGAGTATTTTCAAAGTAAGGGCAGGGTAGTAGATGGACTTTTAAGACCTGATGTATATATTCATAGGGTCTATAGAATGAAGACTAAAAAAACTCTTAGTCTAAACCCAAAAGATTGGAAAAAGGCTCTTAAGGTAAAAAATACCATCATGAGGTTTAAAAAAGATGTTATCACGGAGCAAAGAATATATACTTTTGACGGAAAACAGACAAAAAATCGCACCAAAAAGCTAAAGTTTTTTGCTAAAAATGACTTGCTTTCTATGTTTTTTAACTTTAAAGTTTTAAGTAGTGGCTTTAAGCTAAAAAAACGAACTAGTTATAAAATTGTTGGAGCTAAAAGAGATGATGGAACTCTTAGTATAGAGCCTATGAGTGTTAAAGAGCAAAGAGAAGTATTTGGCGATGTGGGTGGGCATAATTTTATCATAGCTATAAATCAGCCTATATTTTCTAGTAAAAAAGGGGATTTGTTTGTTAGGGTAGATGGAGACGGGATAGGACAGATAGCTATCTTAAAAGATGTGATATTTTTTGGAGATATTAAGGCTACAATAATAAAAAAATGGGAGAATTGATGATAGATTTAGATAAGTTAGATTTTTTTTCAAAACTTACAAAAGAGGATATTAGTAAATTAAAATCCATAAGTACTCAAAAAAGTTATAAAAAAGGCGAGATTTTATTTTATGAAGGGGATGAGCCTAGATTTTTATATGTGTTGTTATGTGGGGCTTTGAGGGTTTATAAGACAAATGCAAAATCACAGCAGATATTTTTACACAGTCTAAATGCGATTACCTTTGTGGCTGAGCTTGCAAACTTTGAAAATATTCCCTATCCAGCTTCTGCTGAGTTTACAGTAGATGGAGAAGTTTTAAAGATAGATTATGAGAGATTTGTTGATGAGTTTATATCAAATAAGCAAATGAGTTTAAACCTTGTACGTTCTTTGTCTGGTAAGCTAAAAATACTCTCGCAAGTCTTGCATGATGAGCTGATACTAAGTTCAGAAGCTAAGATAGCTAAGTTTATCGTAGAAAATGCAGAACTTTTTAACTCAAGTAAAAATGTAAATATAGCCTCTATTTTAAATATAACCCCAGAGACACTATCGAGGGTTCTTGCAGGTATGAAAAAAGATGGACTTGTTAGGTTTGATGAGCACAAAAGTTTGATTTATGCAGATGAGCAAAAACTAAAACAGATATACTCTTAGCCTTTGAGTCCATCTGCTCTTTTTGTTAGTAAAAAGGGATAAAATTTTATATAATACAACACAAAAGCTCCTACCCATAAAAAAGATGATATGATGTATAGCTTTGTGCTGATGATGGGGTAAAAACTAGCCATAACTCTAAGTATGGTGGATGCTATGATGAGCAATACCCCTAAGCTTACAAGCCAAGTAGCTTTTAGATGTCTTCCTGTGTGAACATATGAGACGATGATTAAAACCATAAAAAAGGCTAAGCCAAAAGCACCTGTGGTTAAAAAGTGTTTAAATGAAGCTATGTCTCCAAAATCTCCATAAAGTATGCTAAAACCCATAAAGCCATAGCCTAAAGCTTGCATGAGGTTTATGGAACCAAGATAGATGACATAGGGCTCAAAAAGTATGAAGCTATCGTCCATTTTGTATTCGCTTAAGGTTCCAAGTATAGCCGAAGAAGCAGCTAGGCCTAGCCAACCAAGGGTTGTGTTTTGAGGAAAAAAGAACTCGATTATGGTAAATAAAGCCACACTAAATATGGCTAGATTGTATCTAGGAGGCTTTATTAAAAGTACATCATCTACGCCCTTATCTTCTAATCTTTCATTTATGGCTTCTATGTTTATGCGTCTTAAGGCTAGCAAGATAAGACACATAAAAGCTCCTAAGCTTAGGTTTAAAATCTCTTTTGTGCCTATATTTAAAAATCCCATTTGTGAGGCAAAAAAACAGGCTTGAAGTATGGTTAGTATGACTACATTGTAAGCTATGGATGAGTGTTTTTGGCTTTTGTCTAAAACTACTGGTTTAAAAGCGTAGAATATGGTGTAGATAAAGGGAGTTAGATTTAAAAATGCTACTAAGTAGATGGAGATAAAATCTAAAAACCAAAAGCTAAGCCTTCCTAGTAACCAAACGGCAACTATGATGGCTAATCTTTTACCTACTATTGGTACAACTCCGGGAAAAAGCTCAGGAAGTCCTGTAAATAAAAATGCCATAACTCCAGCTGTGCCAACTCCAAATAGTAGTTCATATATATGCCAAGTTATAGGGTCATTTAAAAAACTAAGCTCTACCGCTCCTGCCCAAAACATAGCCCAAAGGCTAAGATTTAAAACCAAGTAAGGCACTAAAACTAAAAAAATAGGTCTAAAACCGTAGGCTAGGTAGGCGGGAAAATTTCCCTTTGGGTAATGTAAGTAATGTTTTGTTGCGTTTAATTTTTCCATTTTATTCCAATTCAAAAACTTCTTTTATGGTTTCATCTTTTAGCATTTTTGCCATCTGTTTGTAAACAAATTCATCATCTCGCTCAAACTTAGCTTTGTTTAGCTTAAATGTTTTTACCACTTCGCCCGGGTCTGTTTTTAAAAGTAGTATTTCATCGCTTAATTTTATGGCTTCCATTAAATCGTGAGTTATAAAAAGCACACTCATATCTGTTTGTTTTATGTGTTCAAGCAGATACCTTTGCAAGTCTCTTTTTAGTCCTATGTCTAAAGCAGAAAAAGGCTCATCTAAAAAAAGAAGACTAGGTTTTGTTACTAAAGCTCTCGCAAAAGAGGCTCTTTGTTTCATACCTCCGCTTAAATCTTTTGGAAATTTTTCAAAATCTTCACTCTCAAGTCCAAAATGAAGTGCTATTTGCTCTGCTTTAGCTCTAGCGTTTTTATCTTTTCTTGCCCTTAGCCCTAAAGAGATATTGTCTATAGTGGTATTCCAAGGTAAAAGTCTAGGCTCTTGAAAGGCAAAGGCTGTTGATTTAAAAGAATTTTGTAAAAATCCTTCATCCATATTTGTTAGGCCAGCACAAAGATGCAAAAGCGTGCTTTTTCCTGCACCACTAGGACCTACTATGGATATGGTTTTTCCTTTTTGTAGATTAAAATTTATATTTTTTAAGATGGTCTCAAAACCGTATCTAAAACTAAGATTTTTAACTTCTAGTCTCTCCACGCCTCAACCTCTCTTTTTATGGGCTCAAGAAAGCCGTATTCTATAAGCATCAAAGTTCCTATAAGTAAAACCACTAAAGCAAGGGCAACAGGTGTATCAAGCTGAGCTCTTGCTACTCCAAGAGCTGCTCCTAATCCATCACTTGTACTTAGAAGTTCAGCCATAACTACTATCTTCCAGCTCATTCCAAGAGCAGATATCCAAGCGGGAAAAATGTAAGAAAAGATATGAGGTATATATAGTTCGCGAAATTTCATAAAAAGAGGTAGATGGAAGCTGTCACAAAGCTCTTTTAAATCTCCCTCAAGGGTTCTAGTTCCTTGCAAGGCACCTATGAATATGATGGGAAAAGAAGCTACTATGACAGTGAAAATGACAGTATTGTCTCCCATGCCAAACCATATCATAGCAAGAACTATCCATGCGATTGGTGGAGTTGCCATAAATATTGTTGCATAAGGTCTGCTTAACATAGAAGCTGTTGCAAAAAAACCAGCTAGTAGCCCTAAAACTGAGCCTATGATAAATGAAAAACCAAAGCCTAAAAGTACTCTTTTGGATGTTATATAAAGGTTGTTTAAAACTTCAGGGTCACTTAAGAGTCCATAAAGCTCCAAGATGACATTTTTTGGGCTAGGTAGCACAAAGTCGCCATATATTTGATATCCAACATCCCAAAGAGCAAAAAATAAAAATATAGAAGCTAGTGAGCTCCAGCCTGTCCAAAGATAGGCTGGATAGTCTTTAACTATGTTTAAAAATGCTTTCATGGAGCGTAGTAAAAGCTCTCATTTGGAAGTTTTCCACCGATTAGTTTTGGATTATCATCTTTTAAGATATTGTAAAAAAACTCAAGTTCGCTTTTAGCTTCTAGCGCATTTACACTTTTTAGGTTTACGTTTGGTATGCTATCAGCCACAGCTTCTGCTTTGAGCATCGGAAAATATTTTACAGTTAGCTCTCCTGCTTTTTTGGGATTTGCTTTATACCAAGCTAGGGCTTTATTGTACTCTTCGTTAAATCTTTTTACCACTTTTGGGTCATGGCTTCCAATCTCAGCCATACCTGCTTGAGGGATTTGAGCTTTAGTTTTAAAAACTTTCCCCCACTCTTCTTGCAAATCCACACTTCTAAAGATAGTAGGCGCTATAACGCTAACAGGAAAAGATTTTGTTTTTCTAAGAGCCATGGATATAGCAGGTTCAGCTAGTAAAGCATGGTCAGTTTTTCGCATGATCATCATCTGCATAGCGTCCATAGGTGTTGAAACGTATGTGATTTTCATATATTTTTTAATATCTATGCCTTGCTTTTTAAGTAAAGTTCTAAAGACAATGTCAGGCATATCAGCACGAAATGGCACGATGATTTCTTTACCTTTAAAATCTTTTAGACTTTTTAGATTTTTATCTCTACTTACCATACCTAAAATGCCCCAAACTGAAACATTTAAAAGTTTGATTTTTACGCCCTTGTTGTAAAGATTTGCACCAACATTTGTAGGAACCGCTATAAAATCAGCCCCACCGCTTAGAGTTAGAGCTCTTAATTCATCTGGGTTTTTCCACATTTTAAACTCAACTTTCTTAGCCACATCTTTTAAAGTGTTGTTTTCTACGATGTAGGCTAGTGGGTGAGCCACTGAGGCAAATGGTCCCGAGATAACAAGTTTTTCTAGTTTGGCACTGTCGCTAAAACCTAAAGTTACTAATGCAAAAAGCATAGCAAAAATTTTACGCATAATTTCTCCTTGGTAATTTTCATATTATAGCATATTATAACTACTTTTCTAATCATTATCATTGATTTGGGTCAATGTTTTTACACTGGTCGTGGAGTAGATGGATACAATAAAAACCCTAAATCTAAGCTAGAACAATACTAAATTATACAATGAGTTGGTTAGGTAAAAATTAAATTTTCAAAATGGCTTTATAGTGCTTAGCTATTGTTTGCTTTAGTATAATATAAAATGGATGAAGGCTTATTTTTTAGGAACTATTATCTTGGCATCAATAATCTTCTTTTTGTACTCATTTACTGTTTTTAACCACTCTTCTTTTAGATTTGGATTTTTTCTAGGCAATCCTATACCATTATTTTTTAAAGAATACAGTTTATGACCTGCTTTAAAAGTATTTTGTTCGATGCTTAATGCAGTATCGTGAGTTACAACTCCTAATCTTTTTATCATAGAGGTTAATATCACAGATTTTCCATCTTTATATATTCCGTCTTCATACTGGTCTCTGTCTACGCCTATAACCCAAGCATCTTGACCTAAAGAGGCTCTTTTTTTAGCTTCATTTATAAGTCCGATTCCAGTTCTTCCTGCAACATTGTATATGATTTTTATGCCATCATCATACATTTGTGATGCAATTTTTTGTCCTTTTGATTTGTTTGTAAAATAGTTTGCATATTTTATAATGACTTTAATGCTTGGGTCTATGGCCTTTACTCCAGCTATAAAACCTGCTTCAAAATTTTTTAATACTTTTGATTTTATCCCACCTAAAAAACCAACTTTTTTAATCTTCATTTCTTTTGCTTTAAGGGCTGCACAGATGCCCACTAAGAAGCTACCTTCATTTGATGCAAAGGTTACAGAAAGCACATTATTTTGATTTGATAGGTTGTCAAGAAGAAGAAAGTTTTGCTTAGGATATCTTGACGCCACTTTGTTTGTGGCATTTGTTAGATAATATCCTGAGGCAATTATTAAATCTACTTTTTTGTCAGCAAATATTGAGAGATTTGTTGTAAAATCTTCTTCCCGAGAAGATGTGATATGGGCATAGTTTTTTTTAGGCAAATGTTTTTCTTTTGCATATATTACTATGCCTCTCCAAGCACTTTGATTGTAGGATTTGTCATCAATGTTTCCTATGCCACTAACCATAGCGATTTTAATATGTTTTTTTTGGTTTTTGTCTTGACAAGCAATAAAGGACAATGGTAAAAAAATAGAAAATAAAATCACTACTAAACGTTTCACTGTTCGCTCCTATGGGATAGATTATAGCATATAATTTTAAATATTATATTTTTTTAGCTATATTTTGTTACAATCTAGTATATGAAAGGTTGTAAGATTGTTAAGAATATTTGAAAATATAAATAAAGGCGTATTGCTTATGCTTTTGGCTTCTTTGTTTTCTGCTTGTATGGGCGGATTTGCAAAAGCTTTAAGTGAAGATATGGATACTTTAGAGGTTGTATTTTTTAGAAATGTAGTAGGTGTGGTGTTAGTTTTTTTGAGTTTTTATAAAACCCCATTAAAACAGACAGGAGGAAAGCCATTTTTGCTGATTTTTAGAGGCATCGTTGGCTTTGTAGCACTTTTGGCTTGGTTTTACAATGTTGCACACATTCCCCTTGCCGATGCGGTTACTTTTTCAAATACTTCACCTATCTTTACGGCCTTGTTTGCTTATCTTTTTTTACATGAAAGGATAGGTAGTGTTGGCTGGTTTGCTATATTGCTTGGTTTTTTAGGTTTAGTTTTTATAGTAAAACCAAACGGACTTAGTATGAGCTATACAGATATTTTAGGTATTTTTAGTGGGCTTGGAGCTGGACTTGCGTATACAAGCATAAGGGAGTTGAAAAAGTTTTATGATACACGTTCTATAGTGCTTTCGTTTATGCTTAGCGGGACGATTATACCTGTTTTATTTGCCTTTGTGCCTGAGAGTTTACAGCCTCAAAGTCTAAGATTTATGTTCGGTGAGTTTGTTATGCCAAGTGTGTATCAATGGTTTTTGATAACAGGGCTTGGTGTTTTTGCAACACTAATGCAAACTTTTATGACTTTAGCTTATGGGGTCGCTAAAGCTGGGCTTGTAAGTGCGGTAAGTTATACAAATATAGTATTTTCTATCTTTATAGGTATGGCTTTAGGAGATGCTTTTCCAGATATTTTAAGTATTTTTGGTATAATACTCATAATTTTAGGGGGAATTTTAGTGGGAAGAGGAAAAAAATGATACTTATAGCAGGTCCATGTGCCATAGAGAGTCGTGAAGTGCTTTTTAGTGTGGCTAAAGAGTTGGTTAAATTTAACGAAGATAATAGGATAGATTTTTATTTTAAGTCAAGCTTTGATAAGGCAAATAGAACTAGTCTTGAAAGTTTTAGGGGTCCGGGAATTGAAGAGGGGTTAAAGCTTTTAGATGAGGTTAGAAGTGAGTTTGGTTTTAAGCTCTTAACAGATATCCACGAAAGTCATCAAGCAAAGGCAGTAGGAGAAGTGGTAGATGTTATACAAATCCCTGCATTTTTGTGTCGTCAGACAGATTTGCTTGTGGCTAGTGCAAAGACTAAAGTTGCGGTAAATATTAAAAAAGGTCAGTTTTTAAATCCTGTTGACATGAAGTACTCAGTAAAAAAAGTTTTGCAAACTAGAGGGGTGGAAGAAGATGGCTATGATGTGGCAAAAAAACATGGAGTTTGGCTAACGGAGAGAGGCACTACCTTTGGCTATGGAAATTTGGTTGTAGATATGCGAAGTTTGGGCATAATGAGAACTTATGCTCCGGTTGTTTTTGACGCAACTCACTCTGTGCAAATGCCGGGAACTGAAGGGGGAAGAAGTGGGGGAAAAAGAGAGTTTGTTCCACCATTGAGTCGTGCAGCAGCAGCCGTTGGAGTAGATGGATTTTTTTATGAGACTCACTGTGACCCTGATAAGGCACTTTGCGATGGTGCAAATATGTTAAATTTAGCTGCTCTTAAGAAAGCAGTTGCAGATACACTTAAGATAGAAGAGGCTTTGAGAGGAAGTGACGATGAATGAGTTGGCTAATATGAGTACAGAGTAGGCTTATTAAGTTAGATGAGATTTGTTGTTTTAGATAGTTTTAGGGGTATAGCTGCATTGTTCGTTGTTTTGTTTCATATGCACTATGTAGATTCGATGACAGATTGCAAGTTTATTCGTAATAGCTATTTATTTGTGGAGTTTTTCTTTGTATTAAGTGGCTTCGTTTTAACTCATAGCTACGCATTTAAAAGTGTTGGTTTTAAAAGTTTTTTTATCTCACGCACATTTAGGCTTATGCCCTTGCATGTTTTTATGTTAGGAGTATTTGTTTGTCTTGAAATAGCAAAATTATTTGCTCAAATGGGTGGAAATTCATTTAATAACGCTGCTTTTACAAATATGAATAGTATAGATGAAATTCTTCCAAATCTTTTTTTGCTTCAAAGTTGGCTACCTTTTGTTGAGCCTTTAAGCTGGAACTATCCCTCATGGAGTATTAGTGTCGAATATTATGTTTATATGATATTTTTTGCAACATTGTTGTGGAAAAAGTTTAGATACCTCGCTTGGCTTACTATTTCTTTTGTTGCGTTTTTGTGCATTTTTGAGCAATCGGAGTTTTTAAAAGATGCCTTAAGAGGTTTATCATGTTTTTTTATGGGCGCTTTGGTGTATGTACTGTATGTAAAATTTCATCAGCAAATCTCCAAAATGAGCCATTTTGTTTTTTTGCTTTTAGAGCTAGCTGTGTTAAGTGTGGCTTTTTGTATTATGCAAACTCCAAAATTTGACCATCAAGCTATCTTGGCAAGTGTGATTTTTGCTTTAACTATTTTTATATTTTCATTTGAAAAAGGTTTTATTTCAAAGATGTTAAAAGGATATATTTTTCAACTTTTAGGCAGATTGTCTTATTCTATTTATATGGTTCATGCGGCCGTGTTATTTGTATCTTTGGGGGTTTTCATGGTATTAGAAAAGATGCTGGGGAGAAAGTTGATGTTCATGATAGAAAAAGTTAGATATGTCGATTTAGGCAGTGTTCTTGCCAACAATCTTATGGTTGTTTTTGTTATTTTTATTGTCTTGATATTTTCTTATATGGCTCATAAAACCATAGAGGTAAAAGGTCAAAAAGTTGGGAAAAAGCTTATAAAAAAGTTTTCTTAAATGCAAAATGGTTTGTTTAATTTCTAACGAAACAAGTTTATGCTAAAATATCCCAAAATTTTTCAAGGAAATACCATGAACATTATAGAAGGAAAATTGGCACTTAGTGGCAAAGAGCGTATCGCTATAATAAATGCAAGATTTAACCATATCATAACTGACAGGTTGGTTGAGGGGGCAAGAGATGCCTTTTTAAGACACGGCGGAGATGAGAAAAACTTAGATTTGATTTTAGTACCGGGTGCATTTGAGATACCATTTGCCTTAGATAAGGCACTAGCAGGTGGAAAGTACGATGCAGTTTGCTGTGTGGGCGCTGTGATAAGAGGGGCTACTCCTCATTTTGATTATGTCTCAGCTGAGGCTACAAAAGGCGTGGCAAATACAACTTTAAAACATGGAAAGCCGGTTAGTTTTGGAGTGTTAACAGTGGACAGTATAGAACAAGCCATAGAGAGGGCTGGAAGTAAGGCAGGAAACAAAGGCTTTGAAGCGATGACAAGCATAATCGAGCTAATAAATCTATATAAGAGTTTATAATGGCAACAAGACATCAAGCAAGGCAGAGTGTGATTGGGCTTTTGTACGCCGAAGATGTGGGCAATGAAGGTATAAATAAATTTGTTGATGAGATACTAGAAGAGGGTAAGATACGAAATAAACAAAAAGAGTTTGCCCTTGGTTTGTATAATGGCGTAATTGAGCATAAAAGCAGTATAGATGTGCTGATAAATCGCCATTTAAAAGAGTGGGAAATCGACAAAATAGGCAATATAGAAAGAGCCATACTAAGACTTGGAACTTACGAGATAATCCATAGTGACTTAGATGACGCTGTTGTTATAAACGAAGCTATAGAGTTAGCAAAAACCCTAGCAAGTGATACTAGCCCAAAGTTTATAAATGGAGTTTTAGATAGCATAAAAAAAGACAAAAAATAAATTTATAATAAAAATATGGGGGGGGTAGATGGATTACTTTTTTGAAGTATTTGGTTTAAAATACAAACTCATAGTAAAAATTTTAACAACTAAAGGCATTTTATATAAAAATTAAGCAATATATTAGCATTGTTTATGTATAATTTGCGTCTATTTTTTATAACACACGGACAGATGGGTGAGTTGGCTGAAACCACACCCCTGCTAAGGGTGCAAGTCTTAACAGGCTTCGAGGGTTCGAATCCCTCTCTGTCCGCCACTTTTTCATTTATTTTCTCAAATTTATTTTTAAAAACCATAGTATTTATAAATGTTGCAGTTATGAGTTAAGTTTGCATATAGTTTTTATTGTATGGTAACTATTTGTTTAAATATTAAAGAGTAGATGGAGAGTAGATGGAGATGATAAAAGCCATATAAAATAGCACTTATAAGGCAATTTCTTAGTATATTTAAGCTTTATTTTAAAAAGAGTATAGGTGCAAGAAATTTTATCGCATAAAGAAAAGTATTCTTTTAATGTTTTGTAATTTGTTGTATTGGCTAGCTTTAGGGTATAAAGCAGTTGTTGTCAACTTAATGCTTTTTATCTTCTTGATAAATAAAGATTTTATTTTGCTTGTTGCTTCTTAGTGGCTCTTTGCGAGCCACGTTTTTCTTGGTACTAGCAAGCTTGATGAAGCCAAACAAGTAAAAGAAGTGAAGCTAAGGGATGTCAAAGCGCTTAGTACATTATAGGTCCACCAAAGTTGAACCCTTTTTTAGTAAGCTTTTTGCCATTTGCATCTTTATGTGTAAAGGTTGCATTTAAGTAGTCTTGTATGGTTTTTTCTTTGATTAGCTCTTTACAAATCTTTTTGTCTTTGTCTTTTCCTTTCGATACTCTAACTAAGGCAAGGTGATTAGGCTTATCTAGCTTGATAAAAATCTCTAGGCAACGTTGGTTTTTTACTAAAAAATCAGCCCTATGCCCAGAGCTATTTGGGTCAAGCTCTCTTATATCCGTCATATCTTTGATATTTTTGGCAAATTCAGCTCGTGAAGTGAAGTAAGCGCCCATGTCTGCTACTAAGGTTGTAAGATTTATCGTGGCTTTTGTTACTGTCTCGTTGTCTGTTAGATTTTCTTTTGCGTGGCATATATTTAAAGCAACCATGCTTACTAGGCAAAATTTTGCGCAAGAGTTTATAAGATTTTTCATCTTTTCATCCTTTTTTGAGAATTATTTTTATACGGGCTTAGTTTGTAGCCTTGAGAGATTAAAGAGTTTATACCGCCTACTAGATTTATAACATTGTAGCCATTTTTGCCTAAAAACTGAGATACCATGCTTGTGCGATTTCCGCTTCTGCAAACCAGAGCAAAAGGCTTGTCTTTTGATATTTTTTTATCTAGTTTACTTAGAAAATCTTTCACATCATATCCCCCATCTGCTCTAAAAAAAGTTATGGGTATGGAGTTTTTTATGATACCTGTTTGTTGCCACTCAGGCTTTGTTCTTATGTCGATGATAGTGATATTACTCTCTACTAACTTAGGGCTTATTTGTTCGTTTTTCATCTCTGCGTAAGCAAAAGTGCCTACAAGTGCGAGACTTAATAATAGTTTTTTAAACATTTTTTTCCTTTAAATTTTGCTAACATTATATATGCTTTTTCTTTATTTTTGCTTTTTGCTTCCAAATTTTTCAAAATATAGCCATAAAAGCCCTAGCAGGCTAAATAGCACTATAGGCATGAGCCAAGGTTTTTGAGATAAGGTATCTAGTGAGGTTTTAAAAAAATCGCCAAACATAAATGCTCCATAGCCTATCAAGATAGCCCAGATAAAAGCAGATATGATATTTAGTATGGTAAATTTAACATAAGAATACTTTGTAAAGCCTATGGCTAGAGGAATGAGAGTTTTTATACCATAGACAAATTTTTGAAAAAATATAATCTTATCTCCATGTTTTTTCATAAGAACATGGGAGAGGGCAAGTTTTCTGCGGTGGTTTTTGATGTATGGATAAACCATTTCTTTATTGTATCTACTTAGATATAAAAGCAGATTGTCTCCTATGGCGTTTGCTATAAAGGCTATGGTTATGCTAGCGTATATGTCCATTTTTCCCATGTAAGATAAAACTCCAGCTGCTATAAGTGGTATCATGCCACCCCCTAAGGAGAAGAAAAATAGAGCTATATAGCCATAGGTAGTTAGTGATGTTAAGGTCTCTTGCATTCTGTGTCTACTCCATTAGCTCTAAAGTATTTTTCCATCTATCCATGGAGTATTGTGTATTTTGTGGTTGGACATTTTCCACATTTATAACAGCACCGCCAAATGAAACTCCTGCAAAAGCTCCTTTGTTTTTAGTAAACATATAAATGTCACTTGTGAGTTTAAAATCTGTGGCATCGGAGTAGTTGTCTCCAAAATTCCAAGCTGTTATGCTTGCGTCCACATCTAGGGTTATCTTTCGATGTGTCATGTCTTTGGCTATGTTTGGGTTAAGTACAAAAAATACCATGCTTCCTTGTTGGTATCCAAACTGAAAGCCTAAACTTCCACCTTTTATATTTATATTTATGGGCTTGCTCCATCCGTAAGCATTTCTTTTTACGACCACCCCTTGACCTGCCATGCCACCTAAAAATAGTCCAGCTTGGTGAACCTTTGGAAATACCGCCACCGCAGCACTTCTTTGTAAGATAGCTCTTGGTATATTTTTTATAGACAATATGGTCTTAAGTGAGTTAGAAGCTTCTATGAGCCTTTCTGCGTCGGCTTTTAACGCCAAGCTAAAAAACATAGCTAAAGTTAGCGCAAAGAGTGCTTTTTTCATGTTTTTCCTTTATTTTTTTCATAGTATGAGGCAAATGCTCCATCTTTTTTTAGCAGTTGCTCGTGCGTTCCATGTTCAACCACTTTTCCTTTATCTAAAACATAGATATAGTCAGCTTTTCGTATGGTGCTTAGTCTGTGTGCTATGATAATTGTAGTCTTTTGTTTTAAATAATTGGTTAATTTGGAAAATAAAATATCCTCTGTATGCACATCAAGGGCAGAGGTTGATTCGTCTAATATGACAATATTTGGCTTAGATACTATCATTCTAGCTATGCTTAGTCTTTGTCTTTGCCCTCCTGAGAGCTTAATGCCGTTTTTGCCTATTTGGGTATCTAGCCCATCTTTTAGCTCGCCTACAAAGCTATCTAGTTGTGCTATGTGAAGAGCGTTATGAATATCTTCATCGCTTATGTTTTCTTTGAAGGCTATATTTTCTTTTATGGTTGCATTAAACAAATGAGGGTTTTGTAATACTAAAAAAAGATTTTGCCTGATTATGTCAAGCCCTATGTTTTTACTGCAAATTCCATCGTAGAGTATTTGCCCAGAGCTAATGGGACAAAAACCCACAAGTATTTGAGCTAAAGAGGTTTTTCCGCTTCCGCTTGCTCCTATGATGGCTATGGTTTTGCCCTTTTGTATATCCATAGATACATTATCTAATATCTTTGTTTTTCCATCATAGCTAAAGCTTACATTTTTTAATTCGATAGAATTTGTCTTTTTGTTCTTAAAAGGGTTTTGTGCATGGGAAAATAGAGGCTCTTTAGGCAAAGAATATATCTCATTTATACGCTCAAGCGCCATTTTTGCATTATGGTAGGCGTATTGGATTTGAAGTATATCTTGTATGGGAGTCATGAGTTTCCAAATATAGCTAAAAGTAGCCATCATCATACCTATACTTAGATCCGAGTAGGCAACAGCTATGATACCAGCACCCCTAAAAGCTTCAAAACCTATCATAAAAATCATAAAAGAAAATCTATGCCCCCCATCGCTTTTGTATGAAAATTCAATGGAGCGCTCTTTTGTGTCATCTAATTTTTTTGAAAGATTGCTAAAAAAATCTTTCTCTTTGTTGCTAGCTTTTATTTGGGTAAAGAGGTCAAGCGTTTCGCTAAAGGCATCTTGAAAGAGGCTAAAAGATAGGTTTTGCTCTTTTTTTAAAACAGATACCTTTTTAGCTATCTTTGAGGTCAAAAAAACAACAAAAGGGTTTAGTAAGAGTATAAAAATAGCAAGTTGCCAGCTTATAAAAAATAGTATAACAAAAACAAAGATAAGTTGGAGTATAGATATGATAAATCTACTAATAGTTTTGCCTAAAAAATCATCAATTGTATTGATGTCTATGATGATAAGAGAGTTTGCTTTACCTGAGCCAAAAAATTCAAAACCACTTAGGCTAACTTTACTGATATGGTTTATGCAATCTTTGCGCATTTTAAAGCTTATATTTTTTGAAACAATTGTAAAAAGCTTTGTTTGAAAATAGCTAAGTATAAAAAATAAAACCCTAAGTATGGTTGCTAGTGTAAATATATATATGACATATACATACGGTTCGCTTTTATGTCCAACTATGGCGTCTATATACTCTAGTGCTATGCCTGGGTTGTTTAGTAAAATCTCATCAACTAAAAGTGGCATCAGTAGAGGGATGACTGAGCCCGCTACTGTTGCTAAGAGTGCTAATATATTTGCATATATTAAGTACTTTTTGTATTTTTTTGCCTCACTAAAGAGCTCTTTAAAGCTATACATTTAAGTTTTATCTTGCGTAATTAACCGCCCTCAATTCTCGAATTACATTTACTTTAATCTCTCCTGGATATTGAACTTTTTCTTCTATCTCTTGGGAAATCTCTTTTGCTAAAAGTACTGCTTCGTCGTCATTTACTAGCTTAGCGTTTGCTATAACTCTTACTTCGCGACCTGCGTTGATAGCATAGGCTTGCTTTATGCCCTTTTTGCCCTTTGCAATCTCTTCTATATCTTGAACACGCTTTAAGAAGCTTTCAAGAACTTCTCTTCTAGCTCCAGGTCTCGCAGCAGAAAGTGAGTCAGCAGCACATACAGCAGCAGATTCTATGCTAGTTGGTTCTTCGTGACCGTGGTGGGCATATATGGCATTTATAACAGCTGGATGTTCTTTGTAGCGTTTACAAATATCAGCTCCTAAGTCCACATGGCTTCCTGTGTACTCGTGAGTAAGTGATTTGCCTATATCATGAAGTATGCCAGCTCTTCTAGCTAGTATATCGTCTCCTCCTATTTGAGAAGCTATTAGACCTGCTAAGTGGGCAACTTCAAGGGAGTGACCTAGGGCATTTTGACCATAGCTTGCTCTAAATTTCATACGTCCTATGAGTTTTACAAGTTCAGGGTGAACTCTTGTTAAGCCTAAGTCCATAACTATAGCTTCTCCCTCTTCAAGCATGCTTTGCTCAAACTCATCTAGTACTTTTTCATGTATACCTTCTATTCTAGCTGGCTGTATACGCCCATCTTCTACTAAAAGCTCTATAACTCTTGTGGCTATGGCTCTACGGTAAAGATTAAAACAGCTTAGTATGATTGCATTTGGGGTGTCATCGATGATGATATCAACCCCTAAAAGCATCTCAAGGGCTTTGATATTTCGTCCCTCTTTACCTATGATACGCCCTTTTAGTTCATCATCTTTTATGTTTACAACATTTATAAGTCTTTCAGCTGCAAAATCTCCTGCATATCTTGATGTTGCAACTGCTAAGATAAAGTTAACTCTTTTTTTGGCTTCTTGTTTAGCTTTTTCTTCGTATTTTCTTACTATATGGGCAATATCAGCACGAGATTTTTCTTCAACCTTTTTAAGTACTATCTCTTTGGCTTCATTTTCTGTTAATCCCGCACTTCGCTCAAGAACAACAAGGGCTTCTTTTACTTTCTCTTCATACTCTGCTTTAAGGCTTTTACCTTCTTCATATAAGGATTGTGCTTCTTTTTTTTGTTGTCCTAGTTCACTTTTTTCATTGTTTAACTTTTTGCTCTCTTCTTTGAGTTGCTTTTGCTTTTCTTCGAGTTGGCTTGTCTTTTCGTTATACTCTTTTTGTAAAGAAAAACTTTTTTCATCATAGGACTTTTTAGCTTCTAGCTCAGCTTCTTTTACTTTTACATCTGCATTTTTAAGCACCAATTCAGCCTCATGTTCTATGGCTTTTGCTTTTGCTTTTGCTTGCTCTAAGAAGACATTATAATTTGCGTCGTTTATTTTTTTGGCTACTAGGTAACCAACTCCTGAGCTTACAACCACTGCTGCTGCTAAAATGCTTAATTCTATGACCATATCTTCCTCTTTTTATTATCTTTTTAGGGGTGATGTAAACATCTGCTTTTATGTCGTAATTTTGTGTTATAACTGAGCTTGTAAGGCATCCATCTACTTGCACAAATATTACAAAAGGTTTGTTTTTAAGCGATTGATAAAATCTATCGTACATACCTTTTCCAAATCCTATGCGTCCAAGTTCTCCATCTACCCCTAAGACAGGAACTATCATTATGTCTATATTAGAATACTTAACACAGGAATTAAAAGGCTCCTTTATGGAATATCGTTTCTCATAAAGAGGCATACGATATTTTACCACTTTAAAGCTGATACCTTCCATAAATGGTACCAAGAGTGTGTGATTTTTTCTAAGTTTTGGAAACAATTTTCTTATATCTAATTCATGATTTAATGGAATATAACATAAAATTGTTTTAAATTTTAAATCTTTTAATATATTTTTAAGTTTTTCTAAAGCTAAGGCATTATTTTTAAGGGTTCCAATTTTTTTAGTTTTTTTTAGTTTTTTTAGGCAATATTTGCGAAAATTTGTTTTATTTGCAAAAGTAATTTTCTTATCACTTCTCATTTTAAGCCATACTTTCCTATAATCTATTTTTCAAAATCATATTTTAACATAAAAAGGAAAATCAATGGATATTAAAAAACTTATCTTGCCTTTAGCTATTTTTGTCTTCATAGGCTGTTCGGATAGCTCAAACAACAAAGACCAAAATGCAAGTCATGTGCAAAACACACAAGATATAAAATACCCAATAAAACTAAAAACATTGGATGTAAACAATACAATAATCGTAAATAAAACCAATAAAGGCTTTTCGTTTTCAAACAAAAAAGCAACTTTTGTTGTATTTATGGCTTCTTGGTGTCCCCCTTGTAAGGCGCAACTTCCCCATTTAAATAATCTTCAAAAAAAATACAGTAAAAAACTAGACATCATAGGTGTTTTACTCGATGAAAAAAGCTTAAATGAAGTAAAAAAGTTTAAAGATGACTACAATATAGATTTTACCCTAGCAGTTGGCAAGGAAAACTTTACCTTTGCTAAGGCAGCAGGAGATGTTAAAGCAGTTCCTTTTATGATACTTTATGATAAACAAGGCAATTATGCAACTCACTACACAGGAGCTGTTTTAGAAGAGATGCTAGATGTGGATATAAAAAAGGTGATAAAATAATGTTTAGTTTTTTAAAAAAGGGTTTAAGTAAAACATTTACAAATATAGAAAAAAATATCCCAAAAAAGAAAACCACAATAGAAAAAGAGCTTTTAGAGGATTTGCTTCTAGAAGCTGATGTGGCTTATGAGATAGTTGAGGAGATAATTTACTATCTTCCTCCTCAAGAGACAGTAAAAAGAGCTGATTTGCAGCGTGTTTTAAAGGCTTATTTTATATACGATAAGCCAGCTGAAGAGTTAGCGGATGTAAAGCCTTTTGTTGAGTTAGTTATGGGAGTTAATGGTGCGGGAAAAACTACAAGCATAGCTAAGCTAGCCCATTTTTATAAATCAAAGGGTATGCAAGTTATGCTTGGTGCTTCTGATACTTTTAGGGCAGCTGCCATAGAGCAACTTAGACTTTGGAGTGAGAAAATAGGGGTAAATATAGTATATACAAGTCAAGGTCACGACCCTTCTGCTGTGGCTTATGATGCTATTAGTTCAGCTAAGGCAAAGGGTTATGAGCATGTCATCATCGACACAGCAGGAAGATTGCATAATCAAAAAAATCTAGCAAATGAACTTAAAAAGATAGTTCGTATATGTGATAAAGCCATGGAGAGAGCACCCCATAGAAAGCTTTTAGTACTAGATGGAACGCAGGGAAATTCGGCTATAAATCAAGCTAAGGCTTTTAATGATATAGCTAGAGTAGATGGAGTAATTATTACTAAACTAGATGGAACTGCTAAGGGTGGAGCTTTGTTTGGTGTGGCAAGAGAGTTACAGCTTCCTATAGTTTACATAGGAGTAGGGGAAAGTAAGGAGGATTTTATACCATTTGACCCTGATGAGTATATAAGTGGTCTTTGTGATGCTATATTTGGAGACGAAGATGGCTAAAAAAAACTCGCTTTTTGAGTGTCAAGCTTGCGGGTACCAAATGAGCAAATGGGCTGGAAGATGTCCAAATTGTGGAGCTTGGGATGAACTTTTAGAGCTAAATGAAACGCAAAAGCAAGTTTTAAAACAAACATCTACTAAAGTGGGTGCAAAAAATAAAGCAAAACCCATAACAGACATAGAAGTAGAAACTATAACAAGATATAGCTCAGGAAGTGATGAGCTTGACTTAGTTTTAGGCGGGGGAGTTGTGGAAGGTAGCTTAACTCTTATAGGTGGAAGTCCCGGAGTTGGTAAAAGTACTCTTCTTTTAAGTATAGCCGGAAATATGGCAAAAAGTGGCAAGAGAGTTTTATACGTAAGTGGAGAGGAGAGTTTAGGGCAGATAAAACTTCGTGCTGATAGACTTGGAAGTTTGGATAAAAATCTTTTTTTACTTAGCGAGATAAGGCTTAGTTGTGTTAAAGATGAGTTAAGTGGCAATAAATATGATGTTTTGATAATAGACAGTATCCAAACTTTATACAGCGAAGAGTTAAGCTCAGCTCCCGGTTCTGTGTCTCAAGTAAGAGAGATAACCTTTGAGCTTATGAGATATGCTAAGGAGAGTCAAACTGCTATTTTCATAATAGGCCATATCACAAAAGAAGGCTCTATAGCGGGTCCACGTATACTTGAACATATGGTCGATACTGTACTTTACTTTGAAGGAGATGGCTCAAGGGAACTTAGGCTTTTAAGGGGTTTTAAAAACCGTTTTGGCTCTACAAGTGAAGTGGGTATATTTGAGATGACACAAAAGGGGCTTGTGAGCGCAAACGATATATCAAGTAAGTTTTTTACTCGCGGTAAAGCTCAATCGGGCTCTGCTGTGACTGTTGTGATGGAGGGAAGTCGTCCACTTATCTTAGAGGTTCAAGCCCTAGTTAGCGAAAGTAGCTACAATAACCCAAAACGCTCTGCTACTGGGTATGAGCTAAATCGCCTTACAATGCTTTTAGCTCTTTTAGAGAGAAAGCTCGAAATTCCACTAAATCACTATGATGTTTTTGTAAATATAAGTGGAGGCATAAAGGTACAAGAGACAGCGGCAGATTTGGCACTTGTTGCCGCTATTCTTAGCTCTTTTAGGGATAGGCCTCTTAGTAAAGATACTGTATTTATGGGAGAAGTTACCTTAAATGGCGATATTAGAAATGTTTATAATCTTGAACAAAGGCTTAAAGAGGCTGTGACTCAGCATTTTACAAAAGCCATAGTACCAAATAAGATAAATTCTAATCTTGATATCAAATGCTACGCTGTTGAAGAGGTGGGCAAGGTGATAGATTGGATGTAGAAAAATTTTTCAAAATGAAATATAATTTCACAGATTAATAAAAATATGCTAATATTTTACTATGAAAAAATTTAAAAATGCTGGACTTATACTAAGATATGAAAGCAGGCTATTAGAACCTTATAAAAAATTAAAGAGTGTTTTGGACAGGTTTGATATATCCTTGCATATAGAGAAAAGATCTGCCGAGCTTCTAGGAGTAGATGGAGTTGATTTTAAAGAGCTTTGCAAGAGGTGTGATTTTCTTATCTCTTTGGGTGGAGATGGAACACTTTTACATGTGGCTAGAAGTTCATACGAGTGCTCTTTACCTATACTTGGCATAAACGCTGGAAACCTTGGTTTTTTAACTCTAATCAGACAAGATGAGGTGGAGTGGTTTTTAAAAGAGGTCTGTGAGGGTAGGTATGAGATAGAAGATAGGCTCATGCTTGAGATATGTTTTATGAAAGATAACAAGTGTGTTAAAAAAGATATGGCTTTTAATGACGCTGTATTTAACAGAGACGCAGACTCTGCTATGGTAAAAGTGGATGCCTTTGTTAAGGGAAAATTGTTTAACTCTTACTATGGAGATGGGGTTATCATTTCAACTCCTACAGGCTCAACTGCTTACAATCTCTCAGCAGGAGGGGCTATCATCTACCCTCTTTCAAAGGCTTTTATACTAACTTCCATCTGTCCTCATTCTTTAACTCAAAGACCACTTGTTTTACCATCAACCTTTGAGGTGGAGTTTAAAAGTAGCGATTGTGAACTTTCAGTAGATGGACAAAACTGTTACAAAATGAAAGAGTTTGATAGGGTGGTTATAAAAAAAGCTCAGTATTCAGCTAAGCTTTTTGCCCACGAAAAAAGAGATTATTTTGATATTTTAAGAGAAAAATTAAACTGGGGAAATTTATGATAGAGAGGGTTTTAATAAAAGACTTTTTGAGTTTTAAAAATGTTGACATAGAGCTAGGTAGAGGTCTTACAGCATTTAGTGGGGCTAGTGGGGCTGGTAAATCTTTACTTATGGAAGCTCTTTTGACTCTTTTTGGTTTAAAAGACGCTGAGGTTAAACTTATAGAAGCCAGTGTGGACTTACCACTTAGCGGTTTAGATGAGTTTGGAATTGAGAGTGAAGATGTAAATATACTTAGATTTACTAAAGAGAAAAAGGCTAGATATTTTATCAACTCCCAAGGGCTGTCTAAAAAAAATATGACAAATATTTGCAAGGGTTTTATAAGATATCTCTCTTCAAGGGATGATGATGAGTTTAATAGTGACAATTTAATAGCCTTACTAGATGAAATGATAGCTCTTGAGGATAAAAATCATTTTAAAAATCTAAACACTTATGCTAAAGAGTTCGATAGCTACATTGAATTAGGTGATGAGCTAGAGAAGATAAAAGAAGAAGAAAAAAAGATAGATGAGTTAAAAGAGTTTGCCAAATACGAGATAAAAACTATAGAGGATATTGACCCTAAAATTGGCGAAGATGAAGAGCTTATGAAAGTTAAAAAATCCCTATCAAAGCGAGATAAAATCTCCCAAGCCATAAATGAGGCAAATGGGATATTTGAGTTTGAAAATGCAGTTTGTAATATGCTAGATTTGTGTGAAGTAGATGGAGGTTTTTTTGATGAGTGTATGAATGAGCTAAGGGCTTTGATGGAAGATGAAGAGTCAAGCCTGGAAGAGCTTGAAGACGTAGATATCGAGCAGATGTTAGAGCGAATTGAGCAGATATCAAAACTGAAAAGTAGGTTTGGGGAGATTGAGGATATTTTAAAGTATAAAGAAAAAAAACTTATAGAGCTTGAAAGATATGAAAATATAAGCTTTCAAAAGGAAAATTTGCAAAAAGATTTTGAAAAAAGTGAAAAAATAGTAAAAGACCTTTGTAAAAAAATATCAAAAAAAAGAGTTGCAAAGTTATCTATGCTTGAGGGTATGATAAATGAATATTTAAAAAAGTTGTATTTAAATTCTTGCCAGTTGGTTCATGGGGTTTGTAAGTTAGAAAAAAGTGGAAGTGATGTTTTAAGCATGAGGCTAGATGGAGTTGATATGTCTAAGATAAGCTCAGGGGAGCTAAACCGCATAAGGCTTGCTTTTATTGCAGCTAAAAATCAAATACAAAGCGATGGGAAAAAAGGTATTTTGATATTAGATGAAGTGGATGCAAATTTAAGCGGAAAAGAGTCTATGAGCGTAGCAAAGGTGCTAAAGGATATATCATCTTCTTATCAGGTTTTAGTTATATCCCATCAGCCTCAACTCTCTTCAGTGGCAGATGAACATTTTTTAGTAGAAAAAAAAGATGGAGAAAGTAATATTTTTAAGTTAGATAAAAAGCAAAGAATTAATGAACTAGCTCGTATGGTATCTGGAGAAAATATAGACACAGAAGCTTTGAGCTTTGCCACAAAGCTTTTGTCAAATGCTTGATTTAAGTTATTTTGTGATAAAATCAGCAACTATTGTTTAAAAAGGTTTAGCTATGAATGAAAGAATATTACTTGTTGAAGACAATAAAACCTTAGCGAAATTGCTAGCTAAGA
>PDWI01000925.1_pt1 | contig 47659 bp, 43 predicted proteins | sample 1430891 | NCBI WGS metagenome assembly PDWI01 (sample SAMN01162508, study PRJNA174530) | Oral metagenome, whole genome shotgun sequencing project. | biome: Marine environment; feature: Marine mammal; material: Swab sample of the gingival sulcus; isolation source: swab sample of gingival sulcus...
CGGTGTTGTTCTCACAAAGATGGAAGGTGATGCCCGCGGCGGTGCGGCGCTTTCTATTAAAAATGTTACCGGCAAACCCATTAAATTTGTCGGCGTTGGTGAAGCACTTGACGCCATTGAAATATTTCATCCTGACCGTGTTGCCTCTCGTATTCTCGGCATGGGTGATGTCCTTACTCTTATCGAAAAAGCTGAACAGGTTGTCGACAAGAAAAAGGCTGACAGATTACAGAAAAAACTTCTGAAAAACCAGTTTACACTCGAAGATTTTCTCGATCAGATCCAACAGATCAAAAAAATGGGGTCTCTCGAACAGATCATGGGTATGATCCCGGGAATTGGCAAACTCAAACAGCTCAAGGATGCGCCAAAGCCCGATGAAAAGGAGCTTGGAAAAACAGAAGCGATTATTCGTTCGATGACCAAAAAAGAACGACAGGATCATCGGATTATCAATGGTAGCAGAAGGCAACGTATTGCTGCCGGCTCCGGTACATCAATTGCTGATGTCAACCGGGTATTGAAAAGTTATGCCGCCATGTTAAAAATGATGAAGAAAATGCGCGGGAAAATGGCATTTTCACCGGCAGGTGGTGGCAAAAAGAGACGCAAATTACCGAAAGGTATTCGAAGGTAGAGAAGAATTTTTAAGAGGATTCAACTTACGTTATCCTTGCAAGATATTAAACATATTAAACCGGAGGAAAAACCTGGAATGGCTGTACGTATTCGTTTGACCAGACTTGGAAGAAAAAAGAAACCGTTTTATCGCATTATCGTCGCTGACAGCGAAAACAAGCGTGATGGTAAATTTCTTGATATCGTTGGCACCTACGATCCCTTGCAGGATCCTGCTGCAATAAGGATTAATGACGAAAAGCTTAAGGAATGGCTCGGTAAGGGTGCGCTTCCTACAACTACAGTAAAATCACTTATTAAACAGGCTGCACCGGTAAGTGAGTAAAAACAGATGGAACAACTGGTAGATTACATTGCCCGCTCTCTGGTTGACAGCCCTGAAGACGTGAAGATTTCCTCTCATGAGGAAGAAGACACGGTTACCATAGAACTCAGTGTTGCCAAGGAAGATCTGGGTAAAATAATTGGCAAGCAAGGTCGTACCGCCAGAGCTATGCGTACGCTGTTGTCTGCGACAGGTGAGAAAGAAAAGAAAAAAATACGGTTGGAAATCCTCGAGTAACCAGAGTTGCAATGTCCCATCTTTTCGATTTTCCAGATGAATATGTTATTGTTGGAAAAGTTGCAAAGGCACATGGATTACAAGGAGAAATAAAAGTTCACTCTTTTTCTGATTCTCCTGCTTCTCTGCTCGACTATCGTCAGGTTGTGCTGGTTGACAAGTCGGGACGATTGACACGGAAGCTTGATGTCGAAAATGCGCGGCTGCATGGAAAGGGTATTATTCTCAAACTTGAGGAAATAGACGACAGAGACAATGCTGAGAGTATTCATGGTCTTGGTATTCTCGTAGACAAAAAAGAACTGGCGCCACTTGAGGAAGAAGAATATTACTGGTACCAATGGTATAAGCTTCCTGTACACACAGCTGAGGGAAAATATCTCGGAATTATTACATCTCTTTTTTCCAACGGCGCACAGGACATACTGGTTGTTGAAAATGATAATGATGAATATCTCATTCCCATTCTTCATACAACCATACACGAGCATTCAGAAAAAGGTGTAGTCATTACACCGCCCCCTGGCTTGCTTGAGATAAACAACGGGAACTCTGAATAAAGGGAAAGCCCTTTATGATTTTTGACATATTGACAATTTTTCCGAACCTGTTTTCCTCGTTTCTTGATGAGTCTATTATCAGGAGAGCGAGACTCAGCAAAAAGATACATGTCAACCTGGTGAACGTACGGGACTATGCCCTTGATAAACATCAAATGACCGATGACAGGCCTTTTGGTGGCGGAGAGGGAATGGTGATGAAACCAGAACCTCTGGCAGCTGCTACTCGAAAGCTTGGCGAGCAGGTTCCAGCCCCATCTCACATTATCCTGTTAAGTCCCCAGGGTAAGTTATTCAATCAGGAGGTGGCGGAACAACTGAGCAAGGAAAGACGTATCTGTCTGGTTTGTGGTCGCTATGAGGGTGTTGATTCAAGATATATCGACCATTATGTTACTGATGAAATTTCCATTGGCGATTTCATTCTGACAGGCGGTGAGCTGGGTGCGATGATACTCATAGACAGTATCAGCAGATTGCTGCCGGGAGTACTTGGATGCAGTGAATCCGCGACAAATGACACGTTCAGCAAAAAATTGTTAAAGCATCCGCAATATACACGGCCACGGATTTTTGAAGAGGAAGAAGTACCGGAATTCCTGCTTTCAGGAGACCATAAACGCATTGGTGAGCGTCGCTTTCTGCTCTCAGTTACACGTACTCTCGAGAGAAGACCAGACCTTTTTGCCCGGGTTGTGTTTAGTGATGCTGAAATAAAGCTCCTGAAGAGTCAAGGGCTTTATGAAACTGTGAGAAAACTGCAGGCTGATAAACAAGGAAATGGCGGCTAGCATTAATGTGAAAATTGACATTGCCCTGATTCATTATCCGGTGATTGGCAAACAAGGTGAAATAATCGGGTCGGCCATTACAAACCTGGATCTGCATGATATAGCCCGTACCAGTCGAACATATGGGATTGGCACCTATTATATTGTCACCCCGTATGCAGAGCAACAGGAGCTGGTACGTGAAATTATGGATCACTGGCAGACTGGGCATGGTTCACGCGCTAACCCTGCCAGAAGAGAAGCATTTTCTCTTGTAAAGCTTGCTTCATCACTGGATGATATTCTGGTGGAAACGAAAAAAAAATATGGCGTGCAGCCACACATTGTGACCACCAGTGCTCACAAACAGGCTGAGGAAATCGATTACAGTGCTGCCAGGATAAAAATGGCTGACACTGAAAGGACATTGCTGATTTTTGGTACTGCTCATGGTCTTGCCCCTGAAATACTTGAACGGGCAGACTATGCGCTGCCTGCGATTACGGGAACAACAGAGTACAACCACCTATCAGTGCGCGCAGCTGTTGCCATCGTTTGTGACAGGCTCCTTAATCGAATGTAAAGATAAGAAAAACTACAAATATAAAAGATAGACGAGAAGTTACCATTGATAATATAGAAAAAAGTAAATGGAAGAACAGGTTATGAGTGCAATTATTGAAAAAATTGAACAGGAACAGATGCGACAGGATATCCCCGATTTTCGTCCGGGAGACACAGTAAAAGTACATATTCGCATCATTGAGGGAAGCAAGGAACGTGTGCAGATCTTTCAGGGCGTTGTGATCAAACGAAAGCGTGGCACAATGGATGCGACGTACACAGTGCGCAAAATTTCTCATGGTGTAGGTGTAGAAAAAACATTCGCCCTGCATAACCCGCGCATTGAAAAAATAGAGGTTGTTACCCGCGGCCGTGTCCGTAGATCAAGGCTCTTCTATCTCAGGAACAGACGTGGAAAGGCTGCCCGTATTAAAGAGCGTGGTATCCGCTAACTCTCTATTTCCTAAAATGTTTATCACTGGAGACTTCAGAAAGTATACGCTGAGGTCTCCTTTTATCCAGACAACAGAACAACTGGTTTCTTTACGGGTTCTTTCTGGCAAGGGTCTAAAAACCTTGTCATAACAAAGCAAATTACAGAACCTGTCATTTCATGAACACCGTATTCTTCCCGAGAGCTCATTATGCTCAATCTACCGTTGGAGGAAAATGATACGTTTCACTTTGAACGTGAGCTTCGTTCACAAGGGCATAAATGTATCATCGGCGTCGATGAAGCCGGTAGAGGACCATTAGCAGGTCCTGTTGTTGCCGCCTGCGTGCAGTTACCAGCCCAATGCCCGACATCCTGTTTCAAGGATTCCAAACAAACAAGTCATAAACAGCGTGAAAAATTAAAAAAGGTGCTCGAAGAATATAAGGCCCCTTATGGTGTTGGAGTTGTTTCCCAGCGAACCATTGATACCATTAACATACTTCAGGCATCGCTAATGGCGATGCGGCTTGCTGTCTATTATTTTTCTCTGCAATATACTGATCCTGATTTTATCCTGGTAGACGGAAAATTCCAGATCCCCCTGCAAACCCCTCAGCTATCACTGGTAAAAGGTGAAAGCCGCAGTGCATCGATTGCTGCTGCCTCGATCATTGCCAAAATATTTCGTGATGACATTATGTCAGTTGCCCATAGATGTTATCCTGTCTATGGATTCCTTCAGCACAAAGGTTACCCCACTAAAAAGCACAGACAGGCCATCCTCAAGTTCGGCCCGTGCCCCATTCATCGCACGACTTTTAAAGGAGTAAGAGATCTTGACAGCTGATAGACGAGCACTGGGTAAATCAGGTGAAAAACTGGCAGTGGCCTTTCTTAAAAAAAAAGGATACCGCATACTTTCAGTAAACTTTCGAACCCGGTCAGGTGAAATTGACATAATCGCAGAACATAAAAACATCATCATTTTCATTGAAGTAAAAAGCCGAAGCACAGATTCATTTGGTTCCCCTGTCCAGGCAGTTACCCCTCGTAAGCAGAGACAAATCTCAAAAGTTGCCTTAGAATATATCAGTATCCATAATTTTTTTGACACAGATGCCCGTTTTGATGTTATATCCATATATTATCAAAACAAAAAAGCTGTTATTGACCATATTTTAAATGCTTTTGAATTGAATTACTCATAGAGATACATGAAACCAATCGCAATTACAATGGGTTGCCCGGTTGGCATAGGCCCTGAAATAATTCTGAAATATTATCTTGTACAGGGGAACAGACATAAAAACACTGTGGTTATAGGTGACCTTGAAATACTACAGGCCCAGGCTCGTCATTTTAACATTGACATACCATGCAGCAGGTGGAAGCCAGGAGATACTGTACCACAAAACAGTATTGCTGTTTATCACAAGTCTGCACTCAAACCGTCAGAACTTGTCTGGGGAGCACCTGACAAAACAACAGGGAAAGCCATGGCAGGCTATATTGAAACAGCAGTTACACTTGCTAGAAAAGGGGATATTTCTGCTATTGTTACCTGCCCTATTACCAAAACAGCACTCCAGAAAGCCGGATACCGCTATCCTGGTCATACGGAGATGCTGGCAGATCTCTGCAGCGCAGAAAAATTTACCATGATGATGGCAGGCCCCAGATTACGTATCACCCTGGTTACCATTCACTGCGCACTCACAAAGGTCTCTCCTGCTCTGACAATAGAGAGAATAAAGGAACGTATTGAACTGACCTATACCTCCCTGCAACAAGATTTTGCAATTCACACACCCAGGATCGGCGTGGCAGGACTCAATCCTCATGCTGGTGAGTCTGGCATTTTTGGCAGGGAAGAAATAGAGATTATCGAACCGGCTATCTCCACGTTGCAAAAACAAGGTATCTCAGTCCATGGCCCTATGCCACCTGATACGATCTTTTATAAAGCTGCACAGGGCGCCTATGACGCGGTGGTCTGTATGTACCACGATCAGGGACTTATCCCCTTCAAACTGCTCCACTTTGCAGACGGTGTCAATGTCACAATCGGACTGCCCATCGTCAGAACCTCAGTTGATCATGGCACTGCCTATGATATTGCCGGCAAAGGTATGGCAGAGTCAACGAGCCTTGAAGCGGCAGTGGCAATGGCCTGTGATATTGCCGGAAACAGAACACAGGGTATCCAGCAATGAAAACAGAAATACACCTCCCCAGAAACGACGAATCCAGGGGCTGCCTCTTTGTATTTGAAGGCATCGATGGTACCGGAAAATCCACCCAGCTCGCCCTGCTCGCTGATTCTCTGCATCGTAACGGTTATGATACGGTGGTAACAAGAGAACCAACAGATTCCACGTACGGACAGAAGATTCGAAAACTCTACAAGAACCGAAACAGTGTTACCAGAGAAGAGGAGCTCCAGCTCTTTATTGATGATAGAAAAGAACATGTTGCCACCTTTATCAAACCGAATCTTCAAAAGGGCAAGATAATTTTATGTGATAGATACTTTCTCTCCACAATCGCCTATCAGGGAGCTCTGGGGATGGATATCAGGGAAATAGAAAAACGTAACAATTTCGCACCACAACCTGATCTGGCATTTCTTTTTCAGGTTCCTCCCAGAATAAGTATCCATCGCATAACCAAACATCGTCAAGAGACACCAAATGATTTTGAACAGGAACGTTTTCTTGAAAAGGTTGATGCAATTTTCAGATCCCTTGATTATCCGTTTATCCGTTGTGTGGATGCACAAAACTCTATTACTGCCGTACACAACTTTATATGGAAACTTACTCATTCATGGCTTGAAAAACACAGACGAGCATAGCATGCGCCAAAGAAGACTGTTTTTTATACTTACTTTTCTTTCTGCCTTCATCCTGAGCAGCTGCACCTCCCCTTTCGTCCCATCCATTTCCAAGCAGAATAAACAGGCAGTTGCTGACGAAAACATCGACAAAGCCTGTTCTTATTTTTATTTTCTCTGGGGAAGCAGTGCCGAATATAAAGGGCTGTATGAAGAGGCACTTGAAGCCTACGAAAAAGCCAGTCTCTGTGACCCTACAGCTGTATACATAAAGGAAAAAATTCCAGAACTTCTTATTAAGCTTGCAAGAAATGAGGAAGCCATTTCCTGGCTGACGGACTATTTGAAGCAGTTTCCTGATAAAACTGCCCAGCGTTTACTGCTTGCCAGATTACTGCTACTCGAGGAAAAGGAGGAAAAAGCCATTGCCCTTTATGAGGATATACTGGCCTTAGAGCCTGATAACAACACCATCCTCCTCAGCCTTGGCCTGTTATATGTTGAAAAGAATGACCTGGAAAAAGCAGAGCAGTTTTTTATGAAAATTCTGGAAACAAACCCTCAATCATATTTTGCCAATCTCTATATGGCAAGACTGGCAAGTATGAAGGAGGAATTCCAACAGGCGGAAAACTATTACCAGCAGGCCAGGACAGTTAACACAAACATAGACCTGCTATTTGAAATAGCAGAATTCTATACTGCAGACAAACAGTTACAAAGAGCTTTGCGCATATATCAGGAAATTCTGGAGATTGCCCCCGAAAACGAACGTGCTGCCTTTAACAGAATAAAAATATATCTTTTTCTGGAAAAAAATGATGCGGCATTGCGAGAACTGGAACGGATACGAAATTTCACGAATGATCCCGTCACATTACATCTTATCGAGGCCCAGATATATTTAAACAGCAATGAAAGAGAACAGGCAAAAAAAATACTGGAAACCATCTATAATGAGGATCCGCTTGATAAGGGAAGCTATCTCCTTGGGCTTGTTTATTATCAGGAAAAACAATTTGATAAAGCCATCACAGTGCTTCAGGATATTTCACCAGAGTCAGTTGAATTCCAGGACGCTGTAATTTTGCAGACTCGTATTCGTAAACAGATTCAGCGCTATGATGAAGCTGTAATCTATCTGAAAACGCTGCTTGCATCAGAGGTAACAAGACGGCCTGTTTTCTACTCCCTTCTTGCTCAACTCCATGCGACTGAAAATGAGAAAGAAAAGGTACTTCAAGTTTTACAGGAGGGGAACAAGGTATATCCAGACGAAGAATCTATTCTTTACGAATACGCCATCCGGCTGGAAAATGAAGGACTCCACAGTGCTGCAATGCAAAAAATGATTCAACTCATTGAAATGAATTCCAACCATGCCGATGCTCTCAATTTCGTCGGCTACAGCTGGGCTGATGATAACATCAAACTACAACAGGCCTTAGCCTACATAAAAAAAGCTTTGGATATCAAACCTGAAAGTGGCTATATTCTCGACAGTCTCGGCTGGGTTTACTTCCGCCTGGGTGACTATAAAAATGCCCTTGTTTACCTTAAAAAATCAATTGAACTGGAAGAAAATGATCCTCACATTTTTGATCATTTAGGTGACGTTTACATACAACTGGGCGAAGATGAAATGGCATTGTTTTTTTATCAGAAAGCATTGGAAAAACTGAAGAAGGATGACACGCTGGACATCAAAATAAAAGAAAAAATCAAGAAGCTGGAAAAAAGAAAATGATTCGTCTCTATTCCCCCATTATCATTCTCGTTCTTGTATTAAACGGCTGTGGGTATAAACAACCCTGGAGTGATCCTCTGGCCGAAAATGAAGAGGAATCTTTACGAAAAGAGCTGATCTCATGGCAACAACGCGATTGTCCTGCATTCATCAATGCCGAACTTACTGCAAAATGGGATTCGAGACTTGCTGACGGCGGACTTACCGGATATCTGCAACTTCTTTTGCCTTCTGCAATCAAAATGGTTGCCATTAATCCTCTGGGACAACCTCTTTTTGCCATTGCCATCAAAGAAAATTCGTTCCAGGCTGTCAACGTGACCAAAGGAGTATATAAGCATGGCAGATTATCTCATTTTCTCGAACGCTATAACCTTCCGACAGATACAACGATGCAGGTAAACTGGGCACAATGGCTTGCTGGAACAGCATTTTTTACTGATGCAGAGCTCGCAAAAACCAGTTACGATAAGGAAAACCGAGGGATATGGCTCACTGTTATCAAGCAGAACGGTCTGACAAGGGAAAAAGAATTCCTGCTTTATCATCCCACATCTCAGAGGATCCTCAGGCGGATTGTTATGGACACTTCTGGTCGTGAAATGGTATCCATCGGCTATGACAACTGGTCAGTCACAACACCATGCCCACTACCACAACACATAACGGTTGAAGGGAAGGCACTGGGATCGGCCATTGATATTCAATTATCAGATATACTCACTGAAGAGAGTTATCCCGAAAAGAAGTTTACTATTCGGAAACCACCCAATTATCTCCGCCAATATTACCCTTAAAAAGGCTGATAAAACTCTTTTGCAGGAAAAAGGAGTAATGCAGAAGGAAAAATGACCCAGTATCCAAAACCACGGTGAAATAACTTTTCCGGCGTTTATTTCTTCTCGCCAAGGTTACTGATTATAATGACAAAGACATTATTTTCCCGGAAGAAGACCTGTTTGAGATCATAATTATAGTTTGGGGTTAAATCCATTATGACCCGCACCTTGGTGGGTGTATCAAATGTTTCTATCTTCACCCTGGTAATATAATCTCCTGTTGTGTTGAAGATTTTCTGACCTTCCCCCTCAAAGGTACCATCAAAAAACTCACAAACCACCTGCAGTTTCTTTTCGTCGGCAGCAAAAACCATTGGTGGGAAAAATTCATTGAGATAAAAGAAGACCATCTCTTTGTTCTCACTGCTTTTTTCAAAAGAAACCTTTCTGATAACCGGCGTTGTTTTCTTTTTTTCACCTCCAGCATTTTGGCTTTCAACTTCTGACTCACGATCTTCCGCAGTCTCTTCGTTCTGCCTGGTGTCATCCCTTCTGAACGTGGCATCGTCATCAATCACCTGTTCTGTTATTCTCTTTTCCCGAACAAAGGGTTCTGTTGTATCTTTTGCACGGAGATCTGCTGCTCTGTTTTCCGTTTCATCAAGACCTGAAGGGTCTTTTTTATCGATTGGCGTTGCAGATTTTCCCCCGTTAATCAGTACTGTCTGTACGGTTGCGATGTTCCTTTTTACTCTTTCCCGTCTTTGTCCGCTTGTTTCACTTTTTATTGAACTTTCAACAACTTTAGGGGGGGCAGCTGATTCTGCACGAATAGCAGTTTTTTGTATTGTTTTATCATGTATAATTATCTTCTTTTTCGCTGTCTGTTTTATATGCTGTATATTTTTTCTTGCCACCCGTACAACAAAACAACGCGTGGACTCTTGATATATAGATGTGACATCATAGGCGCTCTTATTTTCGGCCACATCAAAGACAACACGAATTTTGGAGGCTGGTGCAGCATGAGAACCTACCCGTATTTTCTTAATTATCCCATCTCCAGTTTCCACAGAATTTTTTATTACATCTGGTACTGCCACAGTATCGAAAAAATCGAATACGACACGCGGGTTTTTACCTGAGAGTTGAAACATCGTGGGACTGGCCTTTTCCTTCATTTTAAAAGTAACCGTCTCTACCCCGTTATCTCCCCTTTCAAAGCTGATATCGGAGATCATGTTTTCTTTTTTTTCAACAGCAGTAACAGGAGTTGCCTGCAAGAGGCTAAACGTTGCCCCCACAAAGCACCACAACAGGAAAAAACGATATTTCATACCGAAACCTCTCAATTTATCTCAATTTCATTGTTTTCAGTTGTAAAAAATCAGTATAACCGATTGAATACATATCCGTACTTGAAAAGTCAACTGATTTCCATTAAATCAAAGCCGTTCTCAAAGATCCCGTATATAGAACAGACGGGTCATTTTACATGGGTTTTTTCCCGCATTACTACGTTTCACTGCCATGGACTCAACAGCTATTTTTCCTTTTGTCACCAAGCCGGGCCGTTATCTTGGAAAAGAGTACAATTCCATTTGTAAGGACTGGAACAATATTACAGTAAAAATTGCACTTATCTTTCCCGACATGTATGAAATCGGCATGTCCCATCTAGGTTTACAAATTCTATATCATATTATCAACGCCCAGGATTCTATGCTCGCCGAACGCAGTTTCTGTCCCGACACAGACGCTGAAAGGCAAATGCGAGACACAAACACACCGCTCTTTTCACTTGAGTCAAAAAAACCTCTTGCTCGATTTGACATCCTCGGCATCACCCTGCCCTATGAGCTGTGCTACACAAACATCCTCACCATATTTGATCTTGCGGGGATTCCCAGATATCAGAAAGACCGTGATGAATCGCACCCCCTTATCATCGGTGGTGGCAGCTGTTCACTTAACCCGGAGCCGGTTGCCGATTTTTTTGATGCTATCATTTTAGGTGACGGTGAGGAGGCCATCATAGAATTTATCGAAAGATGGGATATCTGCAGAAAAAAGGATCTTTCAAAAAAAGAGACACTTGAAAAGCTTGCTCGAATAGAAGGTGTATACATCCCTTCCCATTACTCGATTGAGTATACCAGTACAGGAAAAATAGCTGCAATACAGCCACAACACAACTCTCCAGAAAAGGTGATGCGCCGTATTCTCAAAGACCTTGATGATATTAGTCATCTCTATCGTCCTCTTGTGCCCAATGCAAAAACCATTCATGACCGCCTGGGGCTGGAAATAGCCAGAGGATGCACACGTGGCTGCAGATTTTGTCAAGCTGGAATGATCTACAGACCCGTCCGTGAACGCTCCGTCGATTCTATCATGGAGATGGCTACCAAAGGCATTGATAATTCAGGTTTTGAAGAGCTGGCCCTTCTTTCACTGTCAACCGGAGATTATTCATGTATAGATAACCTGCTTCCTCAGATAATGGACCGATATGCTGAAAAATACGTCTCTGTTTCGATGCCATCCATGCGTGTCGGTACTCTTTCACAACAGGTCATGGATCAGATAAAAAGAGTGCGTAAAACGGGATTCACCATTGCCCCCGAGGCCGGCAGTGAACGTATGCGCCAGGTAATCAACAAGGGCATTACAGAAGAAGATCTCCTTACTACCTGCAAAGATGCCTTTTCACTGGGCTGGAACGTTATAAAGCTCTATTTCATGATCGGATTACCCACGGAAACAAAAGAGGATATCGAGGCTATCTCTATCCTGTCACAGAGAACGTACGATATCGCAAAAAAATATGGAGGCAGGTCAAAACAGGTCACTTCAAGCGTGGGAACATTTGTACCAAAGCCACACACACCATTTCAATGGGAAAGACAGATTTCTCTAGAAGAAAGCAAAGAGAGGATATCCCTTTTAAGAAAAACAATGCCTAAAAAGGGTGTAAAACTGAAATATCATGACCCAGAAACCAGTTTTCTTGAGGGCGTTTTCTCACGTGGAGACAGACGACTTAGCGCTGTCATTGAACAAGCCTGGCAGGATGGAGCACGGTTTGACAGCTGGTCAGATCATTTTAACCTTCCCAGATGGCACCAGGCGGCAAAACAGACAGGATGTGATCTGGAATTTTATCTCAGACAAAGAGATACGAAAGAGATACTGCCCTGGAGCCATCTCGACAGTGGTATAGATGAAAGTTTTCTTTTAAGAGAACTTGAACGATCAAAAATCGGGAAATACACTCCTGACTGCCGTTACAACGCCTGCCAAAAATGCGGACTCTGTGATTTTTCATCTATCAAACCTATTGTTATTAACCGGAAGCGTTTTGACGAAGAAATGATGGCTGACAGCACCGTAGAGAAAGCTCTTCCCCTTGAAAAAACGGACGGGGAAACAGGACATTTTAAATATATGGTTCATTATGCAAGAAAAGGTGATATTTGCTATCTGGGACATCTTGAATTGTTACAGATTCTCTTTCGGGCAATCAGAAGAGCAAAAATCACCACAAACTTTTCTCAAGGCTTCAATCCTTCACCAAAGATATCCTTTGGCCCGGCACTTCCGGTGGGAATGGCAAGTGAGGACGAATATATAATCATTGATCTTCCAACACCGCTCAAATCCCCAGGTGATACCTGTAAGGAATTAAATATGGTTCTTCCTGATGGACTTGAAGTTAGTAAAATCACCGCCCACAGCGGTAAAATCCCGCAATCAACGCTCACCACCTATCACATTGATCTAAAACGTCAATTGACAGAAGCGGAGCAACAGCAGCTTGCCACATATCAGAAAAGTACAACCTTTGCAGTAACCAGAACCAGAAAAGGCAAGCAAAAAGAAATTGATATCCGGCAACTTGTGGAAATAACAAGGGACAATAAATCAAATAAGTTAGAGGTCCTGGTAACAGCAACGACAGGTGTTCCAGGTGTAAAAGTCAGAGAAGCCCTTGCTGCCATACTAAATCTTTCAGACAAAGAAATCCTTCAGGCCTCCGTTTGCAAAATATCATGGCAGGATGCAGAAGAACATTTACCGATAAAAAGAGAAAGATAGTTGCCTGACGACGCACATCATGGTAGAAACTGTGATGCTATAATCTGAGGCGGGCACAGTGTCTTGTAAACCTCACGACTTTTTTCGTTTTTATATGACATTCAATGATTTCATTGGAATAACTCGATATCTCTCGGGAGGATATCTTTTGCCTGGTTCTCATACAAAAAAATTATAATTTGAACACTGTATATCCAACTGTTCTTACTTAATAGAGGAAAATTAATAGAGGAAAAAAATGAATAAAAAGATCGTTCTTCGTGATGATGAAATGCCCAGACAATGGTACAACGTAAGCCCCGATATCCCAAATGGGCTGCAATTACCACTTGATCCGGAGACAAAACAGCCGATGAGTGCGGAAAAACTTGGTGCTGTATTTCCCATGGGGTTATTAGAGCAGGAAATGTCAATGGAACGTTACATTGATATCCCTGAAGAGGTACTGGAGATTCTTAAAATCTGGCGTCCATCTCCTCTCGTTCGGGCAACAAATCTTGAAAAGGCTCTGGGAACGAAGGCAAAGATCTTTTTTAAAAATGAAAGTGTTTCACCTGTTGGCTCTCACAAGGCAAACAGCGCTGTTGCCCAAGCTTATTACAATAAACGGGAAGGAGTAAAACGGCTTTCCACAGAAACTGGCGCAGGACAATGGGGGAGTGCCCTTTCTTTTGCCACTTCCAAGTTTGATCTGGAATGTAAGGTATATATGGTACGTGTATCTTTCAACCAGAAACCATATCGTAAGTCAATGATGCAAACCTTTGGCGCCAGTGTTGTGGCCAGCCCAAGCACCGATACCCAGACAGGAAGGGATATTCTCGCCAAAACTCCTGACACCCCGGGCTCTCTTGGAATCGCAATTTCCGAAGCTCTGGAAGATGCCTCAAAACGAGATGATACAAAATATGCATTGGGTTCTGTACTCAACCATGTTGTATTGCATCAATCCATTATTGGCCTTGAAGCTAAAAAACAACTTGAGATAGCAGGTGAATCTGCTGATGTCGTTATCGGCTGTTGCGGGGGTGGTTCCAACTTTGCCGGCCTGGTTGCTGCCTTTGTACCTGATTATCTTGAAGGGAAAAAGATTAAATTTTTAGGTGTAGAACCGGCATCCTGTCCAACGCTGACAATGGGAAAACTTGCTTACGACTTCGGTGATGTTGCGAAAATGACGCCCTTACTGTACATGTACACACTGGGACACAACTTCATTCCGCCAGGAATCCACGCCGGCGGTCTGCGCTATCATGGTATGGCTCCAATTGTTTCTGCACTGGTTCGGGAAAACATTATAGCTCCCATCAAGGTTCATCAGTTGGAGTGCTTTGAAGCAGGTGTTCTTTTTGCCAGAACAGAGGGAATCATCCCCGCTCCTGAAACATGTCATGCAATCCGTGCTGCAATTATTGAAGCAACCCGGGATCTCAAAGAAGAAAAAACCATCGTATTCAACTTTTCAGGACATGGCCTGATTGACATGGCATCCTATGACAAATTTTATGCCGGTGAACTTCGTAACTACGACTATCCGGAAGAAGAGATCATGAAATCCCTATCTGATCTTCCAGAGATTTAACCATCAGAGATGCTTCATTTTTGCAGATCAATCGTAACGGGTAGAACTATTACAGGAATCAACATATTTTGCTGGTTCCTGTTTTTTTTTATTCCTCCTCTTTGCGCGCAACAGGCACCTTCTCTTGCTCACACCCCTCACCTCATCAATGGCGGCTATGGTGTATTTGTTGAGGAAAAAGCTCTTTACTCGAAAAATCTGCACAACCAGTTTGTTCCTGCTTCATGCCTGAAATTATTTACCGCTCTTTTAGCTGTTAAGACACTGGGGTCAGATTTCACCTGGAAAACATCCTTCTACATGGATGATCGAAAAAACCTCACCATACAAGGCGGAGGTGATCCATTTTTAGTCTCTGAATCAGTAACAGAAATCGTCAGCCAACTGAAAAAATCAGGTGTCACAACGATAAAAAATATTATACTGGATGACAGCCTTTTTGCTGTTACCCAGCCAGTTCCAGGATCAGATAATTCTGAAAACCCTTATGATGTTCCCTGCAGTGCTCTGGCTGTCAACTTCAATGCCCTGCCCTTTACAATCTCAAAAAACGGAAGCGTGCGATCTTCGGAAAGACAAACGCCCACCTTGCCTATGATGAAAGACTTCATCATGCAAAAACGGCCTGGAAACTATCGAATCAACGTCGCCTCTGAAAAAGATAAGCGAGGGATTTCCAATGTGCTTAGATATGTTGGAGAATTATTCAAAGTACTTCTTGAGAACGATGGTATCACTGTACATGGTGACATTGTTCAGGGAAAGACGAGTGATACTGCACAATTGTTGTACATTTATCAATCTCCCAGGACTTTAGATGATGTTCTTCGTGCCATGCTGCACTACTCCAACAATTTCATTGCCAACCAGCTCTTTCTTCTCTGCGGACTGAAGCAGTATGGTACACCGGCAACATGGGAGAAAGCTCGCATGACAGCAGAAGATTTTATAAATTCCTCAACCGTGCTCCGACCGGATGAAATTTACATCGAAGAAGGCTCTGGACTGTCAAGAAACAATCGTATTTCTCCTTTTAATATGTTAAAAATTCTTATGTTATTCCAAGAACATAAAGATCTGTTAAAAGCAAAAGATACCATATCACTTAAATCTGGAACACTCACCGGTGTCTATTCCTATGCCGGCTATTTTTCCATCGGGGACCAAAATATCCCTTTTGCACTCTTTCTTAACCAGAAAAAAAACACCCGAAGAACCCTTCTTTATCAGCTAAAACAGGATGTGGAATATTATATAACCAGGCAATCGCAGGATCAGATTCGCCCGCAGAAATGAAAGGTAATACTATGAAACTGATGATAGATCTCTTTCTCCTCTTCCTCATCTTTTACACGGCCATCTGTATTTTTATGTTCATAAGGCAATCCTCTTTCGTTTTTTATCCGCCGAAGGCCCTTCATCAAAATATAGAAATCGAGGATGGTGAAACAGTACGTTTTGCAAGAGAAAACAGCGTACTTTATGGCTGGCTGCTCAATAAAAGCATGATCAATGACACCTTGCTCGTCTATTATGGAGGCAATGGGGAAGATATTTATTACGCGCTTGACCAGTTTCGTCAATATGCTGACTGCGCCACTCTTCTCGTTAATTACAGAGGGTATAATGACAGTACCGGACAACCGGGGGAAAAAGAATTTTTCACTGATGCCCTTTTTATTTTCGATACCATAACAAACCAGTACAAGCCCAAAAATATATTTATTATAGGACGAAGCCTTGGTTCAGGTGTTGCCTCATATATGGCTTCTAAAAGACAGGTTTCCGGCACCGTTCTCATTACCCCCTTCTATTCACTGCAAAGTATCGCCAAAAACAGATATCCCTTCCTTCCTGTTTCCTTGCTTCTCAAACATAAATTTTTGTCATCACACTTCATCCGTAATACAACAAGCCCCATTCTGATTATCTATGGCGGAAAAGATAGTATCGTTCCTCCAGAGAATACAAAGCAGCTTATAAAAGCAATAAAAACAGAAAAAACTCTCTGTTATATCGAAGAGGCTGAACATAATACTATTGATCTTTTTTCTGAGTATACTCTAAGCCTGCATCAGTTTATTGAAAAATATCGGCAATAAAAATGCCCTCGATCCAGATTTATCTTTTCCATGCCTCACGCGGTGCATGCACAATATTTTTAGTTGCCAAAAGTCTATTAGAACATTTTCGTGAGGTTCCCAGAGAGCTGTGAAAGAGTCATATTGCTCAAAAATCGAGAGATAGATTGATTCATTTCCATACTTTCCATTTTAGCGACTCAACAGAGAACAAGGCTGTCTCTTTCTTCAATAGCAGTAGAGGTTGAGTTGTCGAGAAATCAAAAGACTACTCATACACTTCAGCATCAATAAAAAAATCTCCTTTCGCATCTTTTTCTGAAAGAAGGGGAGCACCTGAGATTGGCCAGTTAATATTAAGCGTCGGATCATTCCAGCGAATACAACGCTCATGTTTTGGAGCATAAAAATCCGTGGTCTGGTAGAGGAACTGGGCAGTTTCGCTTAAGACAACAAACCCATGTGCAAATTTTTCCGGCACCCAAAGAGAATACTTGTTTTTCTCGCTTAAATGTACGCCAAGCCAGCGTCCAAAGGTTGGTGAGCTTTTTCGTAAATCAACCACCACATCATAGATTTCCCCTTCTATAGCACGTACAAGTTTTCCCTGCGGCTGCTCTATCTGATAGTGCATGCCACGCAGCACCCCTTTGGTAGATTTCGAATGGTTATTCTGGACAAATTCTCTGGCGAGTCCAGTCTTCTCTTCCCAGATTCGCTTATTATAGCTCTCGAAAAAAAAACCTCTTTCATCACCAAAGATCTGGTGCTCAATGAGTAGAACATCTGGTATAGCGAGCGGTGTAACCTTCACAGCAGATCTCCTTACTATCTGTTTTTATACATTTTTTCGTAATATTCCATATAGGTGCCATTGGTGATACCATTCATCCACTCGGTATGTGCGAGATACCAGTCAATGGTCTTAGCAATACCTGTTTCAAACGTCATTTCTGGCTGCCATCCCAGCGTATCCTTTATTTTACTGGCATCTATTGCATAGCGTCTGTCATGTCCCAGTCTGTCAGGGACAAAGGTTATCAGAGAACGTCTGGTAAAACCCGGGCGCAACAACCCCATTTTTTGGTCAAGTAGATCACAGATGATTTCCACAACTTCAATGTTTTGTTTCTCGTTGTTACCGCCAATATTATAACTGTTACCAGGTTCCCCATGTTCAATAACTCTGGCAATAGCTTGACAGTGATCTCCAACATAGAGCCAATCACGAATATTCTTACCATCACCGTATAGCGGCAGTTCATGCCCGTTCATGCAGTTATTAAATATGAGCGGAATAAGTTTTTCCGGGAATTGATAGGGGCCATAATTATTCGAACAATTAGTTACCAGTATGGGAAGATTATAGGTGTGAAAATATGCTGATACAAGATGATCTGAGGATGCCTTGGAAGCTGAATAGGGTGAACGGGGATCATACTTCGTGTTCTCAGTAAAAAATCCATCACCCACTAATGAACCGTACACCTCATCAGTGGAGACATGAAGGAAACGAGGATTATCAACTGAAAAAGAGCCATCAAGCCAAGACTTTCTGGCCGCTTCCAATAAGGTAAACGTTCCCAAAATATTGGTAGTAATGAAATCTACAGGCCCTGTAATCGAACGGTCCACGTGGGATTCAGCAGCAAAATGTACCACTGTCTCAATTCGTTCCTCAGAAAAGAGCGATTCGAGTAAACCAGCATCACAAATATCACCTTTAACGAATCGATACTTTTCATTTTCTATTATTCCGGCTAAATTTTGCAGATTACCGGCATAGGTAAGCTTATCAAGATTAATGACCCGCCAGTGTGGATACTGTTGATGGAGCATGCGAACAAAGTTTGCTCCTATAAATCCACAGCCGCCGGTAACTAAAACATTTCTTTGCTTTTTCATACAGCAACATCCCTTTTTATTTGCAATATCTGAAAAAGAGCATATTCTGACACATTTTGGGCAACAGTGCACGAACAGAGAGCCCGATGCTCTCATGTATGATTGGATCAGTTTCCCCAAAGAGGACAAAACATGAAAAAAAGTCTTCCATTGATATGGTTCAGCCAGCATTTATACAAAGTTGACCGGGGAATTCAAAGAACATTTTTTTATTTTTCACAGACTAACACTCCTATCTTTCAATAATAACTCATGAAGAAACAGATTGCAGAGGAAGTAGCCAAAAGAAGAACTTTTGGAATAATATCTCACCCGGATGCAGGCAAGACAACCCTTACCGAAAAACTGCTCCTCTATGGCGGAGCAATTAACCTTGCGGGTGCGGTAAAATCGAGAAAGAACGAGAGAAAAGCTACCAGTGACTGGATGAAGGTTGAACAGGAACGTGGAATATCCGTGACCACCTCTGTGATGAAGTTCAACTATCGAGATTTCGAAATCAACCTGCTCGACACTCCAGGTCACCAGGATTTCTCCGAGGATACCTATCGTGTTCTCACAGCAGTTGACTCGGCAATTATGGTTATTGACAGTGCAAAAGGTGTGGAATCACAGACAGAAAAACTCATGGAAGTCTGCAGGATGCGAAATACCCCACTGATCACCTTTATCAATAAACTTGACAGAGAAGGTCTAAGCCCGCTCGATCTGCTTGCTGATATCGAAGAAAAACTACAGATTGAATGTGCGCCGCTGTCATGGCCTATCGGCATGGGAAAAACCTTTAAAGGCGTTTATAATATCCTCAAACAGGAGTTACACCTGTTCACCCCCGGCATGGAATCACGTGAACAAAAAGGTGTAACCATCTCAGGACTTGAGGATCCTCTGCTTGATGAAATGCTAGGTATTCAGGCCGATGAACTCCGTGAGGACATTGAACTTCTGGAAGGGGCGGCAAATCCTTTCGAATATGACTACTATATAAAGGCGGGACAAACTCCTGTATTTTTTGGCAGTGCTGTAAACAATTTTGGTGTCAAAGAGCTGCTAAATGGTTTTGTAGAAATGGCACCACCACCAGGAATACGCAAGGCAGTAAGCCGCGAAGTTGCTCCTGTTGAAGAAGAATTTTCAGGGTTTGTGTTTAAAATCCAGGCAAATATGAATCCTGCTCACCGTGATAGAATTGCCTTTATGCGTATCTGTTCAGGAAAATTCTCTCGGGGCATGAAGGTGAAACATCACAGAATCGGCAAGGACATAACACTTGCCAACGCTACAATCTTCATGGCCCAGGACAGGGCCAATGTTGAAGAAGCCTGGCCGGGCGACATTATCGGCTTGCACAACCATGGTACCATCAAGATTGGAGACACCTTTACATCAAAAGAAACGTTAAAATTCACAGGAATTCCCAATTTTGCCCCGGAGCATTTCAGAAGAGTACTGTTGAAAGATCCCCTGAAAATGAAACAGTTGCAAAAGGGCCTCACTCAGCTGGCAGAAGAAGGAGCGGTACAGGTTTTCAGACCTATAGTTGGCTCTGATTATATTATGGGTGCCGTAGGCGTACTGCAGTTTGAGGTAACAGTGGCCAGGTTGAAGAATGAATACGGGGTAAATGCTGTCTATGAACCTGTCAATTATCAGGCTGCCAGATGGGTCACCTGTGAGGATAAAAAGAAACTTGCTGCGTTTGAATCAAAAAACCAGGGGGCTCTGGCTTATGACGCGGAAGGCTTCCTCACCTACCTTGCAGAAAGCCCATGGATGTTGAATTTCTTTATGGAGAAATGGCCTGATATGACCTTTCATAAAACCAGAGAAAATATGTAAACTGAGCTCCCGAACTGACAACAGACACTGTCATTGCTCTTCATCCTTGACAAAAATAAGTGCAGCCCCTTCAACAAGGGCGGCAGAAACTTTTTTTCTGGCAACCGTTACAATTCGCTGAATAGTGCCTCTGGACACCCCCATGCGTATACCAGCTTCCTCCTGAGTTAAACCTTCCCTATCGCACAAACGGATAACTTCAAGTTCGTCAAGATGCAGTTCGATCTGTCGCAATTCATGAAGTGGTCTACCAATGGGCTTGAATGCCATACCTGCAAAATTGCCTTCACAGCGGCGTTCTTTTTTCGGTCTGGGTGACATATTTTTATCAAAGATAGATTGTTTAAAGCATGTTCCCTTACTGTTTTTACGCTAACCTGCAATAGCATATTAACAAAGACAGGATGCCAAAGTACCTATACCTGAAGGCTCAGCAAATAAGGAAAAACAAAATTGTTTGTAAATGCACCAATAGCCTAAGTTTTTTCACTTGTCAAGTACATTGCCGGTACTTCTTCTTCCTGAACACATTTTATATTTGTGTATATATCAATTAATTACATCTCTTTGTATAGTCATGACTACCACGCGACTCCAGCTTATAAAGGATTTTCCAGCCAGAGCGAATCCACAATAATGTGACAATAACAGATCAATTCTTGTAACTTACATGGACAGAATTACAATTATCAGGTAGATTGGTTCTCATAATAAATGCTTGAGTGCCTTACTGGCAAAAATCCGTCATAAAGCTGGAAACTCTATACGCTTTGGTGATAACTGAGTGATGATGCCCATAAGACACGCATCCCCTTCCAGATGGTACTCAACCAAGCCCCGTTTACCGGGGTTAGAAAAATAAAGTGTATTCCAACGACTCATACACTCTCTTGCTTACATTCTTTTACATTTTCTTATCAGATTGATAACTATCACATATGAAAAAACGTATCACCACCATTGCTGTTGTTCTTTTACTTTTACTTTTTTGTGTGCAAACTTCCCTCTCTGTTCCTAAAATACATAGCGACCCTGAACTTACCGAGGTCACCGTAGCCAATTCAGAGACACACCTTCTCCTCTTTGGTATGCTGCAAAATGGCTTTACAGATTCGATGATCAAAGGACTTCATAGCGGAATTCCAATCCATTTCACCTTTTATATCCATTTGGAACCGGAAGAAAAAAGAAATCATGATATTGAGCCTCTCAGTTTAAAAACCAGCCATATCATCCAATATGACACCTTAAAAGAAAGCTATAATGTTGAAATTGAAGAAAGTGGCAAAAGACTTTTTACCTTTAGAACCCTTTCAGAAGCAAAAAAAGCCGCCGTGGAACTTAATGGGATGAAAATTATTAAACTTGAGCAACTGCAAGCAAATATTTCTTATACAATTAAAGTACGTGCCAAGCTTTATAAACGAACGCTCCCTCTTGGTCTTCACGAGATCCTGCCGTTCATGTCATGGTGGGATGTAAAAACGAAATGGAAAGATGTCACCTTTAAAATATAGCTGATGACACAAATAAAAAAAAATAAAGCGGATCAATCACCAGAAAATCACCCTGTCACCATACTCGGTAAAGATCCGCAAATAACGAAGGTGAGACAACAGAAAAAAAAGATTACCCGAACTCTCATCTTCTTTTGCATTTGTCTCATCCCGTTCCTTGCCTGGCTGCAGCTCAAGCTCTTCAGCCAGGAAATCAGTATTCCCATCAATTCCAACATACTTATCTTTGCTCTTATAAATGCCAATGTGCTCCTGGTGTTACTCGTTCTGTTTCTGGTACTACGGAACCTTGCTGAATTGTTTTTAGAAAGTGGAAAGAGGCATTTTTTCACCAGATTAAAAACAAAACTCGTTATCTCTTTTCTCTGTCTGTCACTCATCCCCACCATTGTTTTGTTCGTGGTGGCACTTCAGTTTGTATCAACAAGTATGGACTACTGGTTTAATGCCAATATAGAAAAATCATTACAGGAATCACTTGGCATAGCCCAGAATCTACTCCAGCAAACTGAGGATAAGGCTGAAAAACTGGGAGTTGATATCAGCAACAGGGTACGTGATGTACCACTTTATCAGGATGCTGAAAAGACTAAGGAAAAACTGGCATCCATTCTTTCATTCCAGACCCATTATGGCGCCGACAGTATTCTCCTCAGTACCAGAGACGGTGCTATCTCTGTCAAAGTATCACATCCCAAGGTAAAGGGAATAAAACTCCCTGAAATTCCGGTTACCATTACTCAGAAACTTAAACTTAATGAGTCACGCTCACTGATCCAGGAAACACTTCATGGTGATCTGGTTCGTAATATACGAATTACCACACTGACCCGGGACAAAAGACAGGCTCTACTGGTTACTACCCTGCTGATAGATAAGAAGCAACTATCAACAATGAAAGTTATCTCTCAGGGTATTGAAGGATACCGGCAAATGAAGTTTTTAAAAGGACCGTTTAAAGTCTGGCTGGTCATTGTCCTGGTTATTGTTACTTTGTTGATTATTTTCTGTGCCATCTGGTTTGGTTTTTATATTTCAAAAGGCATTACAGAACCTGTCTCCAGGCTTGCTGAAGCAACCAATCGTATTGCTCAAGGAGATCTGGAATTTGTCATCGAAGGGAAAAATGACGATGAAATTGGCCTGCTTGTCGAAGCCTTTAATCAGATGACTACCAACCTTTCAGAAAGTAATAAAAAACTTGCCGAAACCCTGGCAGCACTTCATCAAAGCTCTCAGGAATCTGAACAGAGACGTAGATATATCGAGGTACTTTTACAAAATGTCTCTGCCGGGGTTATTTCGCTTGACGAAGATGGTAAAATAACAATAATCAACCGATTTGCAGAGAGCCTGCTTAATATTGATAAAAACCATTACATTGACAAACGGTACCAGGATACTCTCAGCGATGAACATGCAACCATTATCAGCTCCTTCCTTGAAAAACTGCATCTGTCGCAGCGAAACCATATAAAAGAACACCTGAAAGTATCCATTCAACAAAACACCTTTTCGTTGCTTATTAATATCACCAGAATGGAAGATGAAGAAGGGACACCGCTTGGCTATGTACTGGTTTTTGATGATCTGACCAAGATTGAAAAAATGCAACGCATGGCCGCCTGGCGGGAAGTGGCACGCCGAATCGCCCATGAAATTAAAAATCCACTTACCCCCATCCAGCTCTCGGCTCAACGTCTTCGTAGAAGATATCCGGAAATTCTGGAAAATGAAGGATCCATTTTTGACCAGTGTACCAACACTATCATCAATCAGGTGGATCAATTAAAAGGACTGGTGAGCGAGTTTTCTCAATTTGCCAGAATGCCCAAGACCAATAAGACAAATGGTAATTTGAAAAATCTCGTGGAGGAAATATTCTTTCTCTACAAGGAAGCACACAAAGAGATCGAATTTACCTGCAATATTGCAGATTCTATTCCTGACTTTATGTTTGATGATGAGCAGATCAAAAGATGCCTCATTAATCTTCTGGATAATAGTGTAGCTGCTGTGGAAAAAGATGGTAAAGTTGATCTGGAAGTAGAAAAAACCGAAGAATCTGTTTTTATCAGAGTGAAAGACAATGGTATCGGTACCACTTCAGAGGCAAAAGCCAAACTTTTTGAGCCTTATTTCAGTACAAAGAAAAGTGGAACAGGTCTGGGCCTGGCAATAGTCTCCACCATTGTGGCAGATCATAACGGATACATTCGGGTTACTGACAATAAACCCCATGGCGCAGTTTTTACCATTGAATTACCACTGATTTTCCGACAAGAATCAACATACAGTTAAACAGATTCATGGCCTCTATCCTTACAGGGTTATATCAATGAAGCAGATCCTTATCATCGACGATGAAATTTCCATCCAGGAATCATTAAAAGATATCCTTAAAGACGAAGGATTTGCCGCATTAAGTTGCAGTTCTGCTGAAGAGGGTATCACCTTGCTCGAAGATGAGAATATTGACCTGATACTACTGGATATCTGGTTAGGCGACACCATGGACGGAATGACAGCCCTGGAAAAAATTAAAGAAGTCCATGATATACCCATTATAATGATCTCAGGACATGCGAGTATTGAAACAGCGGTAAAAGCCACCAAGATTGGAGCCTATGACTTCATTGAAAAACCGCTTTCCTACGACAAGATCATCCTGTCAATTACTAATGGACTCAAAGTTGCCAGGCTGGAAAGAGAAAACAAACTGCTTAGAGAACACTCCAGCAGTAAGACAAAAATCACGGGTTCATCACCTGTAATCACGGCTCTCAGAGAACAAATAGCGATGGTGGCACCAAGTGATGCCTGGGTCCTGATCCGGGGAGAACATGGTACAGGAAAAGAATTGGTAGCCCAGTCCATCCACAGCCTCTCAAGCTGTGCAGCACAACCAATGATCGAAGTAAACTGTGCAGCAATTCCCGAGGAGTTAATAGAATCTGAACTGTTTGGTCATGAAAAGGGTTCTTTTACCGGTGCCCATACCAACAAAAAAGGAAAATTTGATCAGGCCGATGGCGGTATTCTATTTCTCGACGAAATTGGAGATATGAGTTTAAAAACTCAGGCAAAAATTTTGAGAATCCTGCAGGAACAGAAATTTGAAAGAGTTGGTGGAAACAAGACAATCAATGTTACCGTACGCGTTCTTGCCGCAACCAATAAAAATCTTGAACAAGAAATAGAAAAAGGAAACTTCAGACCCGATTTATACTACCGCCTGAATGTTGTCCCCATTCATGTACCATTGTTACGCGACAGAAAGGAAGATATTCCCCTTCTGGTTGAAGATTTACAGGAAACATTGAATATTGCTGGTCTTGAGAAAAAACAGTTTAGTCAGGGTGCTCTCGATATGATGAAACAGCATGACTGGCCTGGAAATGTTCGGGAGCTAAGAAACTTTATTGAACGTTTGGCTATCATGTGTCCAGCAGACATCATTGAGGCACACCATATTACATTTTTCCTTGGTACAGGTAACGCCTCTCTACAGCCCCCCATCGATGATACCTTGTCAGCACCTTATCAGCAGGTTGATTATAAAGTGGCAAAAAGACTATTTGAGCGAGAATATCTCAATATGAAACTTGCAGAAAACGAAGGAAATATTTCAAAAACCGCTGAAGTTATCGGCCTTGAAAGAAGCCATTTACATAGAAAATTAAAAAGTCTGAATATCATTTAATTAACATTTTAACGATTCGACAAAGGAGTAACACATGATTTTTCCTGAATATAGACCCCGGCGTATGCGCCGCACAGAACAGCTTAGAGCCTTGATCCGCGAAACACATCTACAACCGTCACAACTTATCTATCCCCTATTCATAATTCCCGGTAAAAATAAACGAGAGGAAGTCCCCTCAATGCCCGGGGTATATCGCCTAACCGTTGATCTGCTGGCAAAAGAGGGAAAGGAATGCCTGAAAGCTGGTGTCTCAACTGTAATCCTTTTCGGCCTGCCAGAGCATAAGGACGCCGTTGGCTCAGGTGCTCATGAGAAAAATGGCATCGTACAACGAGCTATAAAAGAGTTGAAAAACAAGGTTCCGGGACTTGTAGTAATCACGGATGTCTGTCTGTGCGAATATACAGATCATGGGCACTGCGGTTGTATCATCGGGGATGATATTGATAATGATGCCACCCTTGAGATTCTCGCCAAAACTGCACTTTCTCATGCCCAGGCTGGTGCAGATATTGTTGCGCCTTCTGATATGATGGACGGCAGGGTTACTGAAATTCGTGCAAGCCTGGATGAGAACAATTTTGATAACATCCCGATCATGGCCTACTCAGCCAAATACGCGTCTTCATTCTACGGTCCTTTCAGGGATGCAGCAGACTGTGCCCCACAATTTGGTGACAGAAGAGGCTACCAAATGGATCCGGCAAACAGTCGGGAAGCAATACGGGAGGCTGCCTTGGACATTGATGAAGGAGCAGATATTATCATGGTTAAACCGGCCCTTCCCTATCTTGATATTATCTCCCGTCTCAAAGATGAATTTGATATGCCTGTTGCAGCCTATCAGGTCAGCGGTGAATACGCGATGATTATGGCCGCAGCTGGAAGAGGATGGATTGATAGAGATCTGGTAATAATGGAATCACTGCTCTCTATAAAAAGGGCTGGTGCGGATATGATTATCACCTATTTTGCCAGAGAGGCGGCTAAAAAACTCAACGTAAACAAATAATACTTTTTACAGCATATAATCCGGTTTTCTAATAACGCTGAGTTCAGGAGCGGCGGGATTTCGACCTCAGATTTGAATTAAAATGTAATATCGATTTACCGATAAACTTTGAAAAACCACGAAATTCCCGCCGCCACTTAAAACGACTTGTCAGGCTGTAATTTTTAACTTCAGCAATGTAGCCGCGTGACGCCGAAAGCCAATTTTTTCATAAAAGCCAAGTGCACTATCAATACCATCAAGAAATATCCAACGGCCGCTCTGTTTTTGTACAACACTTTGAAGGTACCTGATAACTTCGCTGCCAATGCCGTGCCCCCGATAAGTTTGATCAACAGCAAGGTCATGTACATGGCAATGCCAGCCACGTGTTATCGTTTCAAGCATTCGGTAACCACAAACAGCAACAATTTTTTGATTATGCCTGAAAACTAAGAATTTGTAAGAAGCATGATCTATAAAATGAGAAAACTGATCTTCCTGTAAGTCATTTCTCAACTGCCTGAGTACATGCCATGCTTCAGATACGTTTGTTTGAGTGAGTTTTTCTGATGTTATTTTCATTTTGACAGTTGGTTACACACCTTTGTTCCGTTGTAAAAAAAGAACAGCTAAAACTCTTGCGGCTGAATAGAGCGGACACAATTTCGGCCATCTCTTTTGGCCTGATAAACACCTTTATCTGCTATTTTCAAAAGCGTTTCCATTTTATCCATTTCAGGTGTTGTGGTAGCTACACCTATGGAAACAGAGCCTTTCCAAACCGCTTCACCAGTATCCACTTCCAGAGATGAAATATTTTTTCTTAGCATCTCACCAACATACATAGCACCTGTCATATCAGTGTCCGGACAAATGACCAGGAATTCATCACCACCAAGTCTGGCTATAATATCATCACTTCGTACTGAATGCTTGAGCTTGAGTGAAAGTCTCTTCAATACAGCATCACCTGCATCATGACCAAAATTATCATTAACCTCCTTGAAACCATCAGCATCTATCATCATACAGGATACAGGACGACCATTTTCCACACTTTCCTTAAAAAGACGCCTGAGCTTTCTCAGCGCAAATCTTCTGTTGGGCAGCCTGGTAAGATAATCAGTAAGAGAAATCTTTTCCAGGGCCTCATTTGCTTTGGTTAACTCATTGGTTCTCTCAGCAACCTTTGCATCCAGAGAGGCATTGAGTTCCTGCAAAGCTTTGTTTCGCTTTGAAACAATTGAAAAAAGGCCAGTTAAAGCCACAACTAAAGGACGGACTGAACAATGAATTTCTTTTTCACATTTGTCATATGCTTCTGCGGGGTTGGCACCCAACTCAATTTCTAAAACCTGCTGGGCCATATTTTGATCCGTACCTAAAATATGAAAAGCCAGCCAGTGGATCAGGTATTCCAATAACATTTGCCAGTCTTCTGTATCTTCCATTTGCAGAGAATGAATCATATCCTGAACATCCTGAATAAAATCAGTATGCTGTTTGATATGAACATCAGCGTGTCTCCTGTCGACCCTGGCAGCCGTCATGACACGCTCTTCTTCTTTGAAATGTTCGAGGGTATAAGTTGTCAATCGCCCAAACATCCAGGAGAGGGCATCGTCATTTTTTATATTAAGGGCAATTTGTTCACCAAGGTTGTTAATGAGCGAGACAAGTCCTTGATGCTGCTCATCAACTTCATCAATACCCGTTACAAATTCTTGCCCCCACCGAAAAGATCTCATACATTCATTATCTAAGTATATAGTGAAAAAACAGTGAAACTGATTTATTTTATGCAAAATAGTTTAGCAAATCAAGAAAAAGATTGTATACACGTATAAGTAAAATTTATTACTGATGCTATCTCAATTATCCTGTAATCAACTTTTATTTTTTTTCGAAAAAACTGCTATTAGCATCAAGAGGATAGATAACTTGATACGTATTGGAAAAGCCAATGAGAAATTACATTTCCGCAATAACACTTCACCCGGATAAATACCCTACAAGAGATTTCTACCCCTTTTCATTACCTGTTTTTAACCGGACAGAACCACTATTCTTTAAAACTCCTGTAACCTTTTTTGTCGGTGAAAATGGTACAGGGAAATCAACACTGTTAAAGGCAATTGCTATTGCAGCTGGTGTTCATATCTGGCAGAGAGATTACGGAACCCGATTCGATAACAACAAATTTGAAAAGATGCTTTATCGGTTTCTTTCTATTACCTGGACAGAGGGTATAATGCAGGGAGCTTATTTTGGATCAGAAATATTCAATGATTTCAGGAGGATTATTGAAGAGTGGATCGCGGCTGATCCTGGGCAGATAGATTTCTGGGGAGGAAAATCTCTTATTTCCCAGTCGCATGGTCAAGCGATTATGAGTTATTTCCGCAATCGTTATAAAATACCGGGTATCTATTTTCTTGACGAACCGGAAACTGCTCTATCGCCAAGCAGCCAGCTTGAACTACTTGATATTTTAAAGGAAAATATAACTAATAAAGGACATGCTCAGTTTATAATTGCCACCCACTCCCCAATCCTGCTCTCATTCCAGGGTGCCACACTGTACAGCTTTGATCACGACCAGCTTACAACTCTGGAATATAAAAAGACAACACATTATAAAATATACAAGGAATTGTTTGCTAATAACCGACAATAATCCGTTACCATACACAATCCCCTGCCCGATAATATCATATAAACACAAAGGTTGTGATCAGATGATTCTTTTAATTATCACCGCTCTTTAAACCGAGACAGGCATCAATCACGTCTATTGATTCCATTGATTCGGCAGCACTTCCAGCCCAAACAACACTTCCACTCTCAAGCACAGTAATTTCATCTGCAACCTCAAGAGCACGCTGTGTGGATTGCTCGACAAGTATAATAGCAAGCCCCTGTTTTTTTAGTTCACTGAGAGCATGATAACAGATGTCTATGGCTTTTGGCATAAGTCCCAGGCTTAATTCATCGACCAAAAGAAGTTCAGGTTCACTCATCAGAGCCCGACCAATAGCAACCATTTGCTGTTCTCCACCAGATAAAGCACCTGCCCTTTGTTTTCTTCGCTCTTTAACACGCGGAAAAATTTCATAGACACGTTCTATATTTTCAGCGGTTTTCTCTTTAGAACGGCAATAACCGCCCATTATGAAGTTTTCCTGAACCGTAAGATCAGGAAACAACCTTCTCCCTTCTGGAACGATGGCAATCCCCGAACTCACTCGTTGCATTGGGGTTTTATCGGCAATATCATCACCCTTATATATAATGGACCCACGCTGCAATTCCACGTGCCCGGCAATACACATGATTGTTGAGCTTTTACCGGCACCATTTGCTCCAAGAAGTGCAGTAATTTTGCCGGGATCTGCCGTTATATCAAGTCCCTGAACGGCCTTCATCTGACCATAGCCACAATGCATGTTTTCAAGCTGCAGCATCTTCTGCCTCCTTTCCCACATAAGCCGCACGAACCAGAGGCTTACGCATTACTTCCTGGGGATCGCCTTCAGCTATTTTTCTTCCGTTGTCGAGCACTACCAATCTGTCACTTACTCGTAGTACCTCTCCCAGATTATGTTCAATCATAACCACTGTGAGTCCATTCTTATTAATCGTAACAATGATATCAGCAAGCCGTGCAGCCTCAATACTATTGAGTCCTGCAAGGGGTTCATCAAGTAAGAGCAAGACAGGATCAAGGGCCAGAGCTCTTGCCACTTCCAGCCGTTTTAACACTCCAAGCGGCTGGGACGTTACTTCTTCATCAGCATGATCTCCAATTCCAAGCATTTCAAGGAGTTCCCTTGCCTTTTTTCTTTCTTTTCGTCTTTTGATAGTAGTAATAGCCTTAAATGGTGTAACAGTTTTATGATGCCCCACAGCAAGTGCCACATTATCCAAAAGGGTCATGGAATCAAATGGCTTGACAATCTGGTTAGTCATGGCCAGTCCACGCTTTACTCGTTTATAGATGGCTAAATTAACAAGGGACTTTCCTCTTAGAGTAATATCAGCTTTCTGTGGTGATACTACGCCAGAAATAGCCCGTAACATTGTTGTTTTCCCTGCACCATTTGGGCCGATCAAGCTGAGAAGTTCTCCCTGAAAAACTTCAAACGAAACATCCGTCAAAGCATGAACCCCACCAAAATGCATGGTGACATTTTTTACCTTGAGTAGACAGTTCATTTTCCATCTCCTTTTTTGCTGTATGCCAGCAGGATTGTTCTACCAATACCAGCAATACCTTCAGGTGCAAATCGCATTACTGCAAATAACATGGCACCATAGAATAATAATTTATAATCACTAAGAAATGTCGACATTTCAGGCAAAAGTGTCAGAAGAGCGGCTCCGATTATAACCCCATATACTGATCCGATACCTCCTACCGCCACCATTGATAAGACGCTGATAGATGTCAGAAACCCGAAATCATCTGGCATGATAAACCGTGTAAAATAACTGTATAAACCACCTGCAAGTCCCGCCATGGCAGTACCAAGCGCAAAAGCGGTTAATTTATAGGCAGGAACATCCACGGCTAGCAGCCTTGCTGTGTCTTCATCATTTGCTACGGCATCAAAAGCAAATCCCATCCAGGAGCGTTTTATATAGATGCTCAAACCGCTACAGAAAACAACGGCAAGTACAGCGATGACAAGAAAGCCTGGTTTGCCAACTCCGATTGATGGAATACCGGTTAATCCAAGTTCTCCCCCCAAAAAGCTTTCCTGCTGGCGAATAATGCCAAGAAAAAGAAAACCGACGCCCATGGTAGTAATAGCGAGAAAATCATCACGTACCCTCAAGCTGGTCACCCCGACCAGAACTCCTACTGCTCCGGCTAGGATAATAGCCAGAAAAATACAGAATACGGCAGGCATCCCTGTTTTTGCCAGAAGTCCAACTGAATAGGCACCGATACCAAAAAATGCGGCATGGCCAAGACTAATCTGGCCGCAATAGCCGGTAATCAGGTTTAACCCGAGAGCTAATACGATATTGATGCAGACAATAATTGCTAATGAAAGTTCATAAATACCCATTGTTTATTTCCTCGATATTAAGCCCTGGGGTCTCAGCATCAGGATAATTATTAAAAATGCGAAGGCGATAGCATCACGATCCAGTAAATCACCTATATAGATTGTGCCAAATGCCTCGACAATTCCAAGGATTATAGAAGCAATGAGTGTTCCACCTACATTGCCCAATCCGCCAAGAACAATGATTGCCAGAGCTTTGTATGAAGGAACGCCTCCCATCGTCGGCTCCGCCATATTCGACAACAGAGAAACAAAAATTCCGGCCATACCAGCAAGTGCTGAGCCGATAAAAAAATTGAGATAACGGACTTTTTGTACACTTACTCCAAAACTTTCTGCCATCTGGGGATCATCCACAGTAGCCCGCCAGGCAATACCCAGACGTGTTTTCTGCGCAAGCCAGGACAAAATACCAAGGACACCGATACTACCGAAAACAATAGCTAAATCAACAGTTCGTAAACTCATACTGAAAAGCTGCACCGTCTGCTGCAGAGGAGGAGCAGAATAACTCATACCATATGGGCCAAAAAGCAGGCGATATACCTCTTCCATAGCTATAAACAGGCCAATTGAGGCAATAAGAGCGACATAGGGAGGTTTGTGCAAAATAGGTTTATAGCAAAACCTGTATATGGCCATACCGACAATACCTACAACTAAACAACTCAGAAACATTGCAAGAACAAGACTCCCGGTTGCATTGGTAATGAGAATACCTAGATATGCACCAAGTGTAAATAAACCGGCGTGGGCAACATGAAGAATACGTAACAAACCGTAGACCAGGGTAAGTCCCACTGCAATTATGGCATACATACAGCCATAAATAAGCCCCTGGATAAGGAGTTCCATGTACAGCATAGTTAGTTACCTCAAATTAGGAAGAGATAAACAGAGAAAACAGTTACAAAGACCAGATGTTTCAGCGGCCAGCCGCCTTGAAGCTGCCGCTATAACAAAGAAAACATTGTTTTTACAATGCGTCAGAATCCTGTAACACGAAATCTACTAAAAAAGCCACTGAATCAGATAGTGCTTCGTTGAGTTTTAAACCTGATTGTCCAAAGCCCGCTATGAAAACAAGATCGTGTTTGATTTCGGGTAACTACAAGGCAGCAAATACCAGCAAGGTACATTTGACTCTCAAAGGAGAAGTGCAACCAGGCCCCTTTTACATGAGGAGGTACCTTGCGGCCAAATACAAGAATTTTTGCCCTCTATTTTTCTGGTGGTGCAAATAATTCTGGATCAAAAAGTTCAGCATAATAATGCCAATGACCATCTCTCACCACCTGAGCCTGAACAGGCTTCAGTACTTCGCCAAGACTGTTGAAAGAAATGGTTCCCGTGGAAACTTTAACCTTGGAGTTGGCAATAGCCTCACGAATTTTTTCAGGATCTGTTGATCCGGCTTTTTCAATAGCTAATGCGGCAATTTTCACTGCACTATGCGCACTTGCACTCACCATATCAGCCGGATAGCCCGCCTGCTTTTCAAATGCCGTCATATATTCCACGGTCTCTTTTTCTTTGGAATCACGATTCAAGGTGGTGGTAATAATAACACCTTCAGCTGCATCTCCAGCTATTTCAATGAACTTCTGCCCATCGTATCCCTCCTGGCCAACAATTAGCGCATCAACCCCGCCTGCTCTCAGCTGGCTTACCAACGGCCCGCAGTTGAAATAGTAACCGCTTGCATAAATTACATCAGGATTATCCGCCTTTACCTTGGCAACCAGGGAGCCAAATTGTCGGTCTTTCATCGAATACTGATATTCATTGATAATCTCAATACCGAAATCGGGAGCAACTTCTTTAAAACCAGCTGCAAGAGATTTGCCAAAGTCGTTTTGCATGGTAATGATAACGACCCTCTTTTTCTTCATAATCTCACCAATAAGCTTGGCTCCCGCTTTTCCCTGAACTGTGCCTAACAGCCCGGTACGAAATACAAAATCACCAGCCTTGGTGATATCTGGATGAATGCCATACGCACTAATATACGGAAGACCAGCTTCCTGAAAAACACCTGCTGCCGAACGTGTTGGCCCGGAATAGCTGCCACTGATGCCCACAACAACCCTGTCTTTACCGATGAGCTTATTGGCAATAGGTATTGATTGTGCTGGTTTTGCCTGATCATCATAGATCACCAACTCAATTTTCTTCCCTAGTATACCGCCTGACTCGTTAATCTGCTTAACGGCCAGCTTGGCCCCCTCGGAAGAAGACTTTCCATCAGCTGCCGCAAATCCGGTTAACGGCGCATGAAAACCAAACTTGATAGTATCAGCAGCGAGTACTGTTGCCGAAAAACATAAAGATACGCTTAATGCCATGAAGCCCATTACAACTTTTTTCATTTCACAAATCCTCTTAAAGTTAGGGTTATAACACGTGATTGTGTACAGTCACATTCATAAAGATTGGCATTACAAATAATCAACAAATATGAATTTATAAATATGATTTTTTTAAGATGTCAACAACTATCTTTTTGTTCGCTTGTATACTAAACAGGAGCATGAACCTTTTCAGACCAAAGATCAAATTGATACCATTAATAATCAGAAATTATTCCTGAAGTTGGTTTAAAACGCCCACTTGGACGATATTGAGAACCCTGATGGAAAAGAGTCGCCCGGGTAACTACGTTCTCGTTTGTCCAAGTTCTACGATGGATTACCAGGCAAGGCTCTCCTGCAGGCATATTCAGCTGATCTCTTATTTTTTTTTCAGGAATGATAGCCTCAATGGTATGCTCAGCTTCTGTTAACGGCCCAATTTGAAAAAGGTATTCACTCGGAGTTAACGTAGTAAAATCCTGTTTGAGATATTCTGGTGCAACCACCGGATTAACATAACGATCTGCCACCTGAACAGGTTTACCACTACTGTGATGAACGAGTACTGAGTGATATACCGACCCTCCAGCAGGAATTTCCATTTCAAAAGCCAGCTCAGGAGATGCCGTTTCCTCTCGCAACAGGAGGACATCACAACTATGTAGTCCGCCAATATGTTTTATCTCATCAGCAATACTTCTGATGTTCAATAACGTATGCTGAGCAGATCTAGGGGCCACAAACGTTCCAACTCCCTGAATTCGCACAAGGTAACCTTCAACTGTCAGTTCACGCAAAGCCCTGTTTACAGTACTTCTGGAAACTCCAAATTGCTCTACAATCTGATGTTCTGACGGGATACGGACTTCGGCAGGCCAGGAACCATTGTTAATTTGTAGTATGATGTAATCCTTCACCTGTTGAAACAGAGGCAGCATATTTGCCCCTTTTATAGTAGCCTCAATACTTGAAAAACTTTTATTCACAGTTCACCCATGCATGATTGTATAAATGTATTTTCACAACTGAAATCTAACATTTTCCCACTATACATCATTGATAATGTATCAATATCATTCTTTAAATTGGATACTTAAATATGAAACATATAATTGCTGCTATCGGCATTTTAATACGATAAAAACTTTTTGTGGTAACTAAATATAAAAACATGTTGACAGATATATTTGCACTTGTGTATACATGTTACAACATCCCTATTTTTTGTGCAACAGGGAAAAAAGTAGGTCCCATCAGAAACCTTATAAAGGAGAAGCTTATGAATGCAGTAGTCCTCTCGATTCTCATAATGGTAGCATTAAGTCTATTTAGAATTCCTGTAGTATTCGCATTGATTGTATCCAGTATCATAGGAGGGTTGTATGCCGGTCTCTCAGCAGGGGAGGTTGTTTCGGCTTTTAATGCCGGACTTGGTAACGGTGCAACAGTTGCGATAGCCTATGCAGTACTTGGTGCATTTGCTGTAATGCTCTCACGATCAGGAATTACCCAAAGCATCTCAGCAAAAATTATCGGTAGTATTAAACAGGGTGATGCTGCTAACAAAAACAGAAAATTGATTTCATGGGGACTCTATCTTGGTCTGATACTCATGGGTTTTGCCTCCGGAACGATCATCCCGATTCATATCGCCTTTATCCCTATCGTCGTTCCCCCTCTGTTGCTGGTAATGAACCATCTCCAGCTCGACAGACGTGCTGTCGCCTGCGCCATCACTTTCAGTATCACAGTTATGTATATGAGTACCCCTATTGGCTACGGTACCATTTATTTAAACGATATCTTACTCGCCAATATTAACGAGGCAGGAAAAGCCTTTAATCTTGAAGTAACAAGAGCTATGGCTCCCAAGGCCATGTTTATTCCGGCAATGGGCATGCTTTTTGGTCTTTTGCTGGCACTGTTTGTCTCCTACCGTAAAAAGAGAGACTACAAAGACCTTCCTCTTGAAGAAGGTGCTGAAGAAGGTGCTGAAGCACCAACACTCAGCTTACTGCAAAAACTGATAATCTTAGCTGCAGTAATTGTTGCACTTATCGCCCAGTTATGGACTGGTTCCATGGCTTTCGGTGCAATCTTTGGATTCGGGGTTATGTCCTTTAGCGGCATTGTAAAACAAAAAGATCATGACACTGTTTTCACACAGGGAATGCGTCTTATGGCAATGATTGGCTTTATCATGATCTCTGCAAACGGATTTGCAAGTGTTATGAAGGCAACAGGTGCCATTGACACACTGGTGCAAGGTTCAGTAAACATGATTGGTGACAACTCTTCTCTTGCAGCGTTTATAATGCTCTTTGTTGGACTTTTTATTACTATGGGGATCGGTTCATCCTTTTCCACTGTTCCAATCATCGCGGCAATTTTTGTTCCCCTCTGCGTTAATTTTGGATTTTCACCACTTGCCACAATCGCTTTGATCGGTACTGCCGGTGCCCTTGGAGATGCTGGTTCTCCTGCTTCTGACTCAACGCTCGGGCCCTCTGCTGGTCTCAATGCAGACAACCAGCACGATCATATATGGGACACCGTTGTTCCAACGTTTATCCACTTTAATATTCCGTTGATCATTTTCGGCTGGTTAGCCGCAATGGTTCTTTAATCAAATCAGATCAATCAGAAATGTAGGAGTTACACTATGAAAAACGAAATTTTATACTCAGTAAAGGCCCAAAGAGGTGACACCCTCCGATGCAAAGGCTGGAAGCAGGAAACCATTCTCAGAATGCTTGAGAATAATATGGAGAATGCTGAAGCGCCTGAATATCTCGTAGTATATGGTGGTATAGGTAAGGCTGCACGGAACTGGGAATCCTATCACGCAATCGTTGATTCTCTAAAACAGCTTGAAGACGATGAAACCCTGGTTGTACAATCCGGTATGCCTGTGGCCATCTTTAAAACCCATAAATACGCACCAACTGTTGTAATGGCCACAACAAATATCATGAAAGCTGACTGGCCCACATTCTATGACCTGCAGGAAAAAAACCTGACAATTTATGCCCAATACACCGCTTCTCCATGGGAGTATATTGGAACACAAGGTGTTATCCAGGGAACCTTTGAGACCCTGGGAGCCATTGCTGACAGATACTATGGTGGAGACATGAAAGGGAAAATTTATCTCACTGCCGGTATGGGGGGGATGGGAGCCAACCAGCCTCGTGCCATGACCATGCATGGCGGTGTTGCCATCGTTGTTGATGTCCAGGAAGATATCATCGACAAGCGTATCAAAATTGGTTTTGCAGATGTAAAAGCACCTGATATGAAAACAGCTATCGAAATGGCTAAAGAGGCTGCAGCTAAAGGCGAAGCATTAGGTATCTGTGTAGTGGGTAACGCTGTTGATCTGTTCCAGGAAGCCTATGATCTCGGCTTTGTTCCTGATGTCGTCAGTGAGATGTGTCCATGTCATGACCCTCTTTCTTACATTCCAAGGGAACTGAACGCACGAGAGGCCGATGAACTTCGTGGAAAAGACAGAGATAAGTATTTTGAGATGGCAAGAAAATCCATGGTTTCTCAACTCAAAACCATGAACGCTTTTGCTGACCTGGAAGGTTGTCATGTCTTTGAGTATGGTACATCCATCCGTAAAGAATGCCGGGATGCAGGTATGCCGAAAGAAGAGGCAATGAAAATCCCAGGATTTGTTGCTGAATATATTCGTCCTCTGTTCTGTGAAGGCCGTGGACCTTTCCGTTGGACTTGTATCTCAGGTGATCCCAATGATCTAAAGGTACTTGATGATCTGATTCTGGAAATGTTCCCCGATGACAAACTCACCTGCAAGTGGATCAATCTTGCGAGAAAGAATCTACCTATAGAAGGACTGCCAGCACGTATATGTTATCTTGGATTTGGTTCACGTAAAGCGTTTGCCCTTAAGGTAAATGAGCTGATTAAAACCGGCGTTCTTAAAGGACCGGTAGCCTTCTCAAGAGATAATCTTGACTCAGGTTCCATTGTTAACCCAACATTTGAATCTGAAAACATGAAGGATGGCGGCGATCTGATTTCAGATTGGCCAATGCTTAATGGTCTGTTGAACTGTGCAGCCATGTGTGATCTTATTGCCATTCAGGCTAACTACTCAATGGGTGAAGCTGCCCATACAGGTGTAACCATGATTGCTGATGGTACCGACGAAGCGGCCTTCCGTCTTGAAGCATGTATGACCACAGATTCAGGTATTGGTGTTGTACGTCACGCTCAGGCCGGTTATGAAACCGCTCGTGCCGTTGCAAATGGCCAAGGTCCTCTCACCGACGAGAAAATAAAGATTCCTCTGTGGTGGGCACCTGCAGATCAGGTGACCTTTGGCCCTGAAGGTGGACATCAGTTACGTAGAAGTTCACATACCAAGGATATCTAATATGCAAAATCCTGGTTAATTGTTTTATCAACTCTTTCTAACTCTTAACCGGAGTTCTTGTGGCAACATGAGAACTCCGGGGCGGAGGTGGAAAGAGTTTTTTTTTGCGGTAAATAAATACCCCACCTAAAGGAGGCTCCCCATTGGATAAAAAATATAATGCTTTTTTAAAAGTACTCGACAGTAAGGACAATACAACCGGAGGCGGCAGTGCCTCCTGTATTGCCGGCTCGATGGCAGCAGGCCTGGCTGGAATGGTTGCCAGGCTTTCCATCGGAAAAAAAGACCTTGAACCCGCCGAACATTATGAAGCTCTGGCTGCACAGGCTGAAATACTTGCAGAAAAGCTGCTTGATGGCAGTAACCAGGACTCTGAAGCCTTTGCTGTGGTCAGCAATGCCTTTAGTATGCCAAAAGAAACAGATGAAGAAAAAGCTGCGCGTAGTAAAGAAATAGCAAAGGGAATGACTTTGTGTGCCGAAGTTCCGCTTAATAATGCATCCATGTGCAGAGAAGTTATCGAACTCTGTAAGAAACTGGAAAAAAGTTATAACACCAATGCCTCATCAGATCTGGAATGTGCCCTCCATCTTTCAAAAGCAGGACTCAAGGGGTGTGCAGCGAATGTCAGAGTAAATCTTCCTTACCTCAAAGACAAGAACCAGGTGGAAGAGTTGGAGCGTCAACTAAAGACTATTGAAGAGCTATAAGTGCTCATTTACAAAAGGATACAAAAACTATGAAAGCATTAATGTGTGTACCCAATATAAGTGAAGGCCGCGACATGGATGTAGTGGAAAAGGTTGTGGCTACTGTTAAAAATGCACCGGGAGTTATGCTTCTTGATTACTCCTCGGATGCTGACCATAATCGCTCGGTTATCTCGTATATCGGATCACCTGATGCAATGGTTGCAGCCACAAAAAATCTGGTCAGTACTGCCGTGGAACTTATCGATATGAGCAAGCATTCAGGCTCACATCCACGTCAGGGTGCTGTTGATGTTGTACCCTTTATTCCTGTAAAGGGTATGGAAGAAGCAGAATCTGTAGCCATCGCCCGAGAGTTTGGCAAATGGATTGGCGAAGAGATCAAGGTACCTGTCTATTTTTACGAAGATGCCGCCAAGACCCCTGATCGGGTCAGTCTGCCCAAGGTACGCAAAGGACAATATGAGGCTTTGGAAGAAAAGCTGAAAGACCCCTTCTATCTTCCAGATGAAGGACCATGCACATTCGTACCAAAAACCGGTTCTATCCAGGTATGCTCCCGCTTTCCCCTTGTTGCCCTGAATATCAATTTGGCCTCTACAGATCTCGATATGGCAACCCGCATTGCAAAAAGTGTTCGTCACATTAACGGCGGTTTCCGCTATGTACGCGGTATAGGTCTTGCCCTGGAAGAAGAAGGACAGGTGCAGGTTTCCATGAATCTGGTACATTATGAGAAAACACCTATCCCAATGGTTATGGAAGCTGTTAAAAGAGAGGCTGCCCGTTATGGTGTCAATGTGGTAAAAAGTGAGTTGATAGGTCCAGTACCGATTGGAGCTATGGGACAGGTCATGAGCTATTACCTCCAGGCACATGATTTTTCACTGGATCAGGTACTGGAAGCACCCCTTATTGGCTGGTCAGGAGAATAGGAGCACAGGTATGTCTGAAAAATTGCAAGCTGATCTCTACATTACAGGCGCAACGGAAATCATTACCGGTGAGACAAAAAATAGTGAGAAACTGGTACGACTTAGAAATGGTGCACTTGCCGCTGGTGACGGAAAAATTCTTAAACTCGGCACACCTGCTGAAGTTGAAGCAACCGTCGATGTCTCTCAGGCTCATCACATTGATGCCACAGGCAAGATAGTAGCACCAGGTTTTGTTGACTGCCACACCCATCTTGTTTTTGGTAAATCGAGGGCGAAAGAGTTTTCATTACGTATGACAATGTCTCAAGCCGAAGTAGAGGCAGCAGGTATTTCAACAGGCATACCTGCATCCATTGCAATGACCCGTGATACTGACGAGGACGAGCTCTTTAAAAATGCCATGACCCGTTTGAACAGAATGATGCGATATGGCAGTACCACAGTTGAAAGCAAGAGTGGTTATGGTATTAATTATGAAGCTGAAATGAAGATGCTCCGTGTCAACCAGCGGCTCAGCAAGCAATCTCCTGTTGATCTTGTCAGCACCTTTCTGGGTGCCCATGATTTTCCACCGGAAATTGACAGGAATAACAACAGTCAGAGAGAAGCATATATCCAGGAGCTGACAACCAGGATGATTCCTGAAGTTGCCTCTTTGCAGCTCGCCGAGTTCTGTGACATCTATTGCGATGATGGATATTACACCGTTGAAGAGTCATCGAGAATATTAAAGGCTGGAATGGAGCATGGACTGCGAGCAAAAATCCATACAGACGCCTATTCCGGAATCGGCGGATCCACACTGGCCGCTCAGCTTCCCGCTATTTCTGCGGATCATCTCAACTACACGTCCAAACAGGAAATGGCCATGCTTGCAGAACAAGGCGTTATAGGCGTTGTATTACCAGCACTTGATTTTGCAGTAGCACACCCCAAACCATTCATTGCAAGAGATATGCTAGAAGCCGGTATGACACTTGCTCTTGGCACAAATCTCAACCCAGGCAACTGGACCGAATCGATGCATTTTGTCATTGTACTGGCATGTAGAAACCATGGCATGTCTTTAGAGGAAGCCTTCCTTGCTGCAACCCTTGGCAGTGCTAAAGCACTGGGAAGAGAGAATGAAGTGGGCAGTCTTGAACCTGGTAAAAAGGCGGACGTACAACTCTGGGATCTTACCAGTTTTGAAGAGCTGCTCTACCGTCTTGACTATAACCCTGTCGTATCAGTTATTAAAAATGGTGCGACTCTTTTTTAAGAGTATATGCATATACCATTTTATTACATTCGATGGCAATCGCCATATATCTGGAGAAGAGCATGAAAGAAATAGAGATTGATGGCCGTTCTTTAACACTTGAACAAGTAATTGACGTGGCCTGCAATAATGCAAAGGTAGCCCCCCTGTCAGAAGATGTTAAGGGGACTCTGCGCGTTTCTCAACGCTGGGTACAGGATACCATAGACAGTGATAAAGAAACAATCTATGGTATTAATACCGGATTCGGTCCTCTGGCAAATCAAAGAATTGCGCCAGAAGATGCAGCTAAACTCTCAAGAAACGTTATCCTTGCCTGCCTGGTTGGTGTTGGTCCAGATCTCCCTGTTGAAATTGTTCGGGCGATGATGCTTGTGCGAGCTAATACCCTTTGTGGAGGCTACTCTGGAGTTCGACCTGTATTGGTTCAGACTCTCATCGATATGCTGAACAAAGGAGTAATCCCCTGTATTCCATCAAAAGGTTCACTTGGTGCCAGCGGCGATCTCGCCCCTCTTTCCCATATGGCAGTTGCTCTCACCCGTGACATTGAGGATGGCGATGGCGGATTCAGCGGCATGGCACTGTATAATGGTGAACGAATGACCGGTGCTGAAGCGATGAAAAGAGCAGGCATAGAGCGGATAATACCAGTTGCTAAAGAAGGCCTGGCCCTGTGCAATGGGACTACCTTTATGGTATCAATTGGAGCCATTGCCGTATACCGGGCACTGAGACTTTTTGACAATGCAGAATTATCAGCAGCACTGAGCCTCGAAGCCCTTACAGGACTTTCAGCAGCCTTTCATCCCGAACTCCAGGCAGCAAACAAACTACACGGACAGGTTGATGTAGCAGCTAACATCCGTAAATATACCCAAAATTCACAACTTGTTGATTCAGATCCAAACCGTGTGCAGGATGCCTATGCCCTGCGCTGCACACCTCAGGTTTTTGGTCCTATAAAGCACAATATTGAATTTGTAAAAGCTAACATTGAACCCCTGCTCAACGGTGCAACAGATAATCCGTTGATTTTCAAAGATAATAACACAGATAGCTTTATGGCAATTTCAGGCGGGAATTTCCATGGAGAAGGTATGGCAATGTGGCTTGATTATCTGGGAATAGCAGTTGCTGAGATTGGTAATTTATCTGAACGCAGAACCTTTCGTCTGGTTACCCCGGAGTTGAGTAATGGTCTGCCGTCAATGCTGGTAAAAAATCCTGGTTTGAACACCGGCTTAATGATGCCACAATATACAGCCGCTGCTCTTGTTTCAGACAATAAAACACTGGCTCATCCGGACAGCGTCGATTCAATACCTTCAAGCGGTAATCAGGAAGATCATGTAAGCATGGGCGCGAACAGCGCCAGACATGCACTGGAAATAGTAGACAATGTAACCAAAATTATCGCAATTGAACTGCTGACCGCTGCCCAGGCAATAGATTTGCGTCCACAAGGAGCTGAACAATTGGGTGATGTCACGAAAAATGCGTATAAGATAATTCGTGAAAAGGTGGCAGCAGTAATTGAAGACAGGGAATTACACCTGGATATTGAAAACCTGGCTGAAATGATATTGGATAATACACTTCTTGCCAGGTCGTTATAGAAACCTTATCTAACAGAATCCCCTCCCCTATTCACACTGCCCTCTGCTATACGAATATGCCAAATCAGGGGGCAGGCTATTGTAATGGACAAGATCCATAATAAAATGGTGTCTTCAGCTTTTTCAGTGCTCAGGCGTTGTTCTCTTTAGTTTTTAATCGAGAAGTGCTTTTACTCCTTGCCCATGCACTTATTCTGTCTTCAGCAAGCTGGGCAGAGTACCATCTTCAATAAAATCATTGAATTTTCCCGAGAGAATTAACTCTGTTGCCTTTGCAATATCCGGAGCAAAATACCGATCCTTAGCATAGAAGGCAACCTTTTCACGCAGTAAAGATTTCGCCTTTTCAAGCGTGGCTGAAGTTTTTAATGGAGCTCTGAAATCAACCCCCTGACATGCAGCAAGCAGTTCAATTGCGATAATGCCAGCACTGTTTTCTGCCATATCAGCAAGCCTGCGTCCTGCAAAAGTTGCCATGGAAACATGATCCTCCTGGTTTGCTGAGGTGGGAAGACTGTCGACAGAAGCGGGATGAGCCAAGGTTTTGTTTTCACTGGCAAGAGCTGCTGAGGTAACCTGAGCAATCATAAAACCTGAATTTAATCCTCCTTTTTCAACAAGGAAAGGAGGAAGCTTACTCATATGAGCGTCAATTAACAAGGCTATCCTTCGCTCGGAAAGGGCACCAATCTCAGCTAATGCGAGGGCAATATTGTCTGCTGCCATAGCTACAGGTTCAGCATGGAAATTCCCACCCGAGATAATATCTTTTTCATTAGAAAACACAAGAGGATTATCGGAAACACCGTTTGCTTCTACAACCAATGTTTTTGCGGAATTTCGTATCTGCTCCAGACATGCGCCCATTACTTGTGGCTGACATCTCAAAGAATACGGATCCTGCACCGACTCACAATTTTCGTGGGATTTTTCAATCTCACTATGTCCAAGAAGACTCCGATAACAGGCTGCTACGTCAATCTGACTCTGATGGCCACGAACCTGATGAATTTTGTGATCAAAGGGTCTTCTACTGGCCAGAGCTGCTTCAACACAGAGGCTGCCACTGACAAGAGCAGCAGAAAAGAGATCTTCTGCAACAAGAAGGCCTTGAAGGGCAAGAGCACAGGAGGCCTGCGTACCGTTAAGAAGAGCAAGCCCCTCTTTTGGCCCCAGGGAGATAGGTGAAAGCCCGGCACAACGAAGCCCCTCTTTGCCTGATAGTTTTTCGCCCTTATACATCACTTCACCTTCTCCGAGCAGAACAGTGCTCATATGTGCCAGAGGAGCAAGATCACCAGAAGCACCGACAGAACCTTTTTCGGGAATGCAGGGATAGACTTCGGCATTAAAAAGAGTGATAAGTGCCTCAATAACCTCCAAACGAATACCGGAATACCCTCTTGCCAGACTGTTTATTTTCAATGCCATGATAAGTCGTACGGTAGACTCTTTCATAAAAGCACCAATACCGGCAGAATGGGAAAGAACGATGGAATGCTGTAATTGCTCCAGCTCTTCGTTCGGAATAATGGTATTGGCAAGGAGACCAAACCCTGTATTGACTCCATAAATTATCCGTCCCTGTTCAATTACCTCACTGACCGTTTTACGAGAAATTTGAATCTTTTCAATGCAGTCATTCGATAGATGCAACTCAACAGGTCCATCGTTGATAATACGAATTTGATTAAGCGTCAATTTACCCGGCTGCAAAACAATTTTCTTTTTCGTGTCCATTCCTGTATCCTCTGTTGTGATGAAAAAAATTAAAACCGAAAGCGGCTGTAATTGTATATACAATTTAACAATTTTACAAGTTCTTTCTTTTTACCTTTATACAAAGCTTGGAAAATATGATGAATTACTAAAAAAACAGGAGCGGAAAGAAACCATGTCACATTATTTATCTGTTTTTTACATGAAAAATTACTCCTTGATTTCGTTTTAACTCTTTATGAATTCCACCAAAGATAAATTTGTTTTATCCATTATGAGCTCTAAAATGCTTTTGTACCGAAGGTCAACAACGGGTTATGACCTCTCCAGATTTCTTATGGATGATGCTTGCAGACTGCTCTACTGGTAATTCTGTTCCTATTTTGCCCAAAAAAAATAAAACTGTCAGGAAATAAGTTGTATATACATATACACATTATATTTATCTGAGGAATGTAACATCACATGTATGGTGTTAGCAGAAAGTGAGAGTGTCTTTATATCTCTGACATCAGAATTAGGACTAAAACCTGTTCATCAGTAAGCAGCATACCTCTGCACATCTTTTTACCTCTGTACTCGCTTACCGCCTGTTATTTTCTGTCTGGTATCAATTCAGAAGTGTTAAAATAACAAAAAGCTGAAACAGCTTGCACTTGCTTATGGCGAGGTCGAGAAGAATTACCGTTACCACTTAGTATAAGTATAAAAAGGACAGAACTCTACTTTGCTTAGAAGTATTAGGTTCGAAGGAATGTGAGGAATGTCTACAGGATCATTGCCAATCAAGTCTTCACCCGGCAACGTTTAGAAACTATAGTGAACAAAACCTGCAAAATTCTGGATAGCAAGCAAGGATGATGGCAGGACATAACGAAACTATATAGTGACTACCGTTTTCGCTATGTCGCACTTTGTCATACCCGAAACGATAACAAACCAAGAAGTACACCTATCGGTTGCTATTCAGGCCGTTTTACATGTACACACTATGATAGGTATAAATAGTTACCAATCAGAGATTAAACGCCACCGTTTAATTCATCTTGCCATTTTTTTAACTCTTGCCATTTATTGTCGTTAGCCAGAGCCGCTTGATCAGGCCAGGTTCCAGGATTGTGTAACGTATATGCACCTCCGGCCTTTTCTAAAATGCTTTTACACTCAGCAACAGGTGTCTTTGACAACTGTTCCCATGTAGTAATACCATTTTTATTGAGCAGTTCGGCAATCTTGGCACCAATACCTTCAACGACGGTCAAATCATTTTCTTTTACAACTTTACCTAAAACCATTTTTGCATCTTCCGCATTAAAAACAGAAGAAGCTGTTCCAGCAGCAGCCAGGACTCCTGTTTCTGTGCCTGCAGAGGCTATCCTTTGACGTTCACATTCATCAAGTTTGGCACGTGTTTCTTCATACCTGCTCTTCCAGTCGTCAGCATCCTTACGCCAGAGTCTTCCAAAAAGATAGCCTAATATAGCACATAACAAACCTACAATTAAAGGAATTACCCAACAAATTTTCATAGTCATTAGATTTCTAGTGTTAAGTTTATTAAGTTATTTTATCGTAACAGCAACTCTGCGGTTTTTAGCTCGGCCTTCTTCAGTTTCATTCGTATACATGGGCATATCAGCTCCTTCGCCCACTGTTTCTATAGAAGAGGCAATAAAACCATTTTTTACAAACTCAGCTTTTACAGATTCGGCACGTTTCAGGGAAAGAGTTTTATTCATTTCACTTTTTCCAGTGCTATCAGAATGGCCGATAATCAGTAGTCTGGAATTATCAATTGCAGTAAGATATTCACCTATCTTTTTAATTGCAGCCCGTTCTTCCTGATTCAGATTAATTTGAGAATTACCGGTTTCGAAGTACAATGTGAGAGGCTCTTTTTGTAATTGCTCTCTAAAAAGCATCAAAGCCTCTAACTTCTTTTGTTGAGTATCATCTTCTTCGACAAAAAAGCTGTAAGCTGCCGCGCCTCTTATAACCGAAACTCCTTCTTTAATATCAATTGATTCCTCAGAGGTTATTGCCAGCTGTTTTTTATTAAAACCATTTGTTATAAAATAACTTTTTATAGCATTGGCTCTTGCCAGCCCCAGATTTGAGAAGAGTGATACATTTTTCTCAGAAGCTCCATAATATCCTTTTATCTTTAAGCCGATATTCGGATTTCCTGCTAAATATGACTTCAGTTTACCAACCTCATCTGTTAGTTCCTGTGCAATCGGCTGTTTAATTTCGTAAGAAGAGGTGCGAAACGCAAAATTTTCCTCACAATTAAGCTCAAAATTGGCATCTTTTACATTAAAAAAAGCCAATGTGTCTGATTCTGTTTCAACAATCATCTCTTCTTTTGCCAATGGGCTTGACTCTGCTTTTACGTCGTCAGCGTCTTCTTTTGCCAACTGGGTTGATGTCGCTTTTACGTTTACTTCCTGTTTCGCATCATCAACAGGACAGCTGTTTAAACAACAGTACGTACACAGGAGATAAGCACCAAACAATATAACCAACAGAATTAACAAAATATAAATAATTTTTTTCATAGCACTCCATCTGCTCCAGAACTTAAAGAATAACTTAGGAGAGCATAACAAACAAAAAGATAAAAAGCAAGATAGTTTAGGCTATTCGCCTAAAACCCTTTTTTCAGAATCGAATGATTACGCATAGGTCAATTTTTTACATACTTATTCTTTGTACTATTTTTACATCTAACAGAAAAACCTCCGCTTAACCAGGATTGAAGGTAAACGATTAAATGCTGGAATAAAATGATCATTGAGATTCGCATTTTTCAGCATCCGCAGACATCTCTGCCCGATATCCGGCTAATTGTCAGGTTTCTACCTGATTTTCGAAACAAATCTTCCAAGCTGCCAGAGGTTACTCTCCCGGAAGAGACTTTAATTCATCGGAAATTTTATTCTTCAAAATTTCCGGCAACACTTGACAAC
>PDWI01000926.1_pt1 | contig 47643 bp, 22 predicted proteins | sample 1430891 | NCBI WGS metagenome assembly PDWI01 (sample SAMN01162508, study PRJNA174530) | Oral metagenome, whole genome shotgun sequencing project. | biome: Marine environment; feature: Marine mammal; material: Swab sample of the gingival sulcus; isolation source: swab sample of gingival sulcus...
CTTACTTATCGATTTTTTAGGAATGAAACCAGCAGAAGTCTTAAGAAGTACAGGGAAGCCTATCATCTTTTCGTCATTCGTTCTTACACTAAATTCCACATCATTTATAGTATCATCTCCTGGATTCTTAAATGATATCTTACCTAGCATCTTCGCATATTCATAGTATATTTCTTTTTCTATACCTGGTAGACTAGAAATTATACCTGTCTTAGTGTTTTGCTCATTAATTTTTGCCTTGTAAACAGCATCTTCATAACCAGTGCTTGAAATGCTTTCATCCCAAGTTTGGTCAAAGTTATTTACAGATATATCAAAGCTAAATAGGTCTTCGCTTACACTAACTATCTTAGGTATTCTATCTATAATAGCCTCTACATTTACTTCGCTTTCTCTAAATGAATATCCCTCTGCTTCTATATTCATCAAGTAAGTACCAGCAGGTATGTTTTCAAACGTTACCTTGCCTTTTTCTGATTCTAATACAGAGTCTGCACTAAGAGCTTCAAATCTTACAAGCTCACCCATTTCATTTGTACCTACTAGGCTAACTAGAGCATTCACTATAGGAACGTTATTTTCATCACGTACTTCGTAAACTGTTGTAGCAAGGTCATCTTCACCAACTCTTATAGTAACAGGCACCTTGTACTCACCTGCATTAGAATTGATAATTACCTCACCCTCATAAGTTCCATAAGCAATGTTTTCATTTGGAGCTGCTACAAGCATAATTCTAAGTGCACCTTCTGGGTGACGTACACTGTAGCCTCTTGCTATACTCCTTACAACATATCCCTCTAAGTCAGGATGTTTAATCATCACAAACGGAATATTATCAGGTCCAGTTACCGAAATATTTTCTATCTTATCATTACCAATATTTGCAACCCTTATAACTGCTGTCCTTGTAGCTCCTTGGTTTACGGCTATCGCAACTTGAGGAATCTTGATTAAGTCTTCATCACTTACTTCGCTTATACCTTGAATTACACTAACATCATACTCTGGCATAGCTTCTTCAACTGTAAGTGCTATTTCCTTAGTAGTAGTTCCAGCAACAGCCTTGATAGTATAATCTCCAGCACTAACACTTTCAGAGACTACTAATCTACCGTTTATTAGAACATAATTTTCATCAGAATCTACTTCTCCCCTTCCAGCAATATTAACGTTTTGAATGTCTACATCCTCAACTGTCACACCTGCTGGAAGTTCAGTAAATGTCAAACTAACATTGTTTGCTGCTACAACAGACAAGTTATTAAGTGTTCCTACAAGGTCGGCTTCATAGCCTCTGCTTACCTTAATCTCATCTTCTAGTCCAATATACAAACCGTCAATAAATATTGTCTTGTAATCACTTACTTTGCTAACACCGTCTTTGCTAGCCTTGGCAACTATTCTCATAGCTCCACCAACATCCTCAGCAAGACTTACGTTTGCACTATAAGTTCCACCATTAATAGTCGCTGCATATGAATAAGTTTCCTCACCCAATACTTCAACAAGTATTTCATCAGGTTCATCACCTGTGTATGTTCCAGTTATGACTATATCTTCGCCAGCATTGTAACTTGGATTAGCTCCTAAGTCGTCAAGCTCAACTGTAAAGTCATCTGTTACAAATACTTCAATGCTATCACTGGCAGTCTTTTCACCCTTAGTGGCTACTACTGTTATCTCTTTGTTTCCATTGTTAATTAGTGGATATTCACCTATGTAATTACCAGATAAAGTATCGTAAGTAAGATTTACATTACCCGCAACGACTGTAGCACCTTCAAGAGGCATTTCCAGTCTACTAGTGTCCATTACATAAGCACTTAAGATAACATTATTTCCAACTGAATAGTACTTGGAATCACTTTCAAGTTTAAGTTCTAATCCGCTTCCTATGTTTATATCCTCAAATCCATAAGCTAGTTCTCTATCTTTTAGATATAGCTCTGTTCTTGGGTCTACAAATACTTTTACTCTTCTATTTCCTGTTGGTAATCTATCAGCCTTCCAGTTAAATGTAAGCTCTGTTTCTTCACCTGAAGCTAGGGATGATACCATTCCTTCCTCAGTTCCAAATGATAGTATTTGATTATCTAGGTAAAGAGCTACATTAAACTCTTTATCAATGTTCATATTACCAACATTCTTAATCTTAACTTTTGTGCTAAGCTCAGAACCATAGCTCATATCTCCACTAGTAAGTATTTCTTTTACTTCTATTGATGGAGCTGGAATCTCTATGTTTTCATTAAATACTTTTACACCTACGTTATTTCCTCTATTAAGTTCAGGAATTTCTGCCTTATAATCTGCAACAACCTTAAATGCTTTAGCTACTCCATTTAGATTGTTAGCAATTATACTTATCGTCTTGCTATCACCAACAGCAAGTGAGTCTACTATTTCTTCTCCGATATAAGAAGTACCTAAGTAGAATCTTACTGGGAACTCATCAGCACCTACCAAACCTTCATTTGAAACATCTGCACTAAATACTACTGCCTGTTCTCCTGTAATTGCTGATGTAAAGTTTGTACTTAAGTTACTTACCACAATATCCGCATACTTGTATGACAATTCGTCAAATACAAGTTCAGCTGTATTATTTTCATCATTTGACTCAACTACATTAGATACTGGGCCATCCGCTATAGCTCTAAGTTCGTGCTTGCTTTCCTTAGCTGGTTTCCAATTAAAGCTCTTGCTTACCGTTTCACCAACAGCCAAGCCATTCACTAATTCAGAGTATATAATCTCGTCATTGTCATAAACTAAAACCTTAAATGCTTCTGCTGGAACAGAACCACTATTTTTAATATAAACAATAGTTTGATACCCTATACCCGCACTGACTACCTTATCATCTGGCATGCCTAGCACATCAAAGCTAATAATCTCTATATCAGCAAAGTTTGTCTGAGTACCATTTATGTAAGCATGGAACTTGTTGTCATCGTAGTTTGCTTCTACAGCATTTCTAGCAAGGTCATTAACCACCGCATGATATTTTTGTGGGCCAGCACCAACTACATAATTGAAATTAGTAGTAGTGTTACTTCCTACTGCAATAGTATCTTCTACTACTGTGTAACCTTTAAATACATCATTAGCATAGAATCCTACTAAGAAAGCTACATCGCTATCTATAAGACCTGTATTTGTTGGAAGTCCACTACCACCAACACCATTGTTTATAGTAACTGTTGCATTAATAGTATCTCCCTCATTTGGAGCATTATTATCAAAAGTCATATCTGAAATAAACAAGTTTGGTCTATTTGGAAGAACAGTCACTTGCATATACGACTCTCTATTATCTTCTGTTTCGTTTAAAACTTCGCCCGCTGCATCTAATTTTACTGTATCACCCTCACTTAGGTTGTTATCTTTAAGGAATAATCTTACCCTATATGAACCTGGTTTAGTATATGTGTGTTTTGGATTTACTCCGTATCCACTCTCACCATCACCGAAATCCCAAACGTAGGATGTGATATATCCATCTTCGTCATATGAACGTGAGGCATCAAACATAACTGGCTCGTAAAGTGATGCACTAGCTATATCTGCACCAGCATTTACATATGGAGGTTTGTTAATTCTAACTTCCTCTGTCAAGCTATCAGTCGCACTGTCGCCCAACCATATCTCTGCTGTTACATCATACAATCCACCTCTTTGCGGTATCCATCTATCATCATATAGATATGCTGTTTCATATGGAGCTATCTCATCAAAGGCAGTTTCCCAAACCCTTATAGGTTCGCTTTCACCCTTTCTTCTAACTTCAAACTTAACTTTTCCACTTGAGGCATCTTTATTTCTATTATCAATTTTGACTCTAAGTCTAAAGTCTGGATCGTTTTCATCAGGGAATATACCTGTATCATAATAAACTCTCTTCTTATTAAATTTACCTTTATCAGTATACTCTACTACGTTTTCTCTATCTTCCAAACTATAGACAAATCTTGAATATGACAACTCTTCTATCTTAGTTGCACTTCCGAACTCTATCTTATAAGTGCAATCAAGTGCTTCTCTTTCAAGGAGTCCATCTTCTCCAACAACATACTTAACTGGTATCTGATCTACTATGTAAATATATCCGAAATCCTTCCAGTAATTTGATGTAAAGATACTCACATCCTCTTCACCGGATACAATTCTTGTAATATTTGATATTGGACCTCTGTCCTCTTCCATTGGTATCATAACAACCTGATGTCTAACATCACTAGTCTTAAGGTCTATTGTTGCTTTTGATACAAAGATGTCTATATATCTTTCAGAAGCCGAATACTCATGTGTTACAGAAACGTTATCAGGTATATGTATTGGCATTGTAAGACCTGATTCGAAGTTAATCAACTTGTCTGGGAAGCCTGTACTTCCTTCATTTACTAGTGACCACTCTCCTGAAAGTCCTACTGCATCTATAGTATCCTTACCAATTATTGCCGTATTAACCTTAGTTATTAACGGATTGAGGGCGACTCCTAAGTAGTCTTTGTGAGTCAAAGTAGCCTTGAAGTCTCTAAATTCACCCTCTAGGGCATCCATTCCCTCATCAAGCGGAATGTTCCAACGAACTAACCAATATCCACTTACCTTGCTAGGAACTATATTTTCTCCATCTCTAGTAGCCGGAGCAATATTTCCAAAGTCAAGAGTAAAGCTTCCACCCTCGCTACTTCCGAAAGAACCTCCAATTATTTCAAAGTCTGTGATTAACCCACTCTGGTTGCTCTTAATTTCAAGTTGTCCAGACTTAATTCTTAAGTTATTTGCTTCGCCAAAGCCATAGTTATAAGCTTCAACAGCTAGTTTAAATGGCTTGTTGGAAAGTATATTATGTGGTACGTAGTAGTTGAGTTCTAGTTTTGGTTGTGGTTTTATAGTAATTTCTACACTATCAGTTGTAGTTTCTACAGTATTTCCATCAACGGTATAAGATATTATTGCTAAGGCATAATATTTTTTACCTTCTGGATCTTCTCCACCGAGTCCATCACCTGGAATTATCTGCCACCTACCAGTCATCGACTGTCCTGAAAGCACCCTACCTGAACCGCTTACATTTGATGTTCCCTCTAAACCAGTAGCTATTACGAAGCACTTGTTAGTAACATCATTACCATCTTCATCATTTACTTTTACATCTACCCTTAGTCTATCTAAGGACTTATCAGCATAACCATTAGTTATTTTAAGAGTTGCATCAAAGGCTTGACGTTCTAGAGTAGCCTCTTGGTCAAGACTTAATTCTACTCTTTCATATGCTGACTCACCTTCACCGGCAGGTATTCCGCCTTGTGAACTACCATCTGGAGCTACATAGCTCATCTCGTTTAATTGACCTTCTGGCAATGCTACTTCTGTTTCTTCTACCTCGTCACCAAATTCCATCCTAGTACTAACTATAACCTTATTATCACTTGGATTATAAAGTGGTAGCTTAGCATCAACTGTTTTAGCTGGTGTTACTGGCAAACCTGTGTCCTTATCAAAGGATACATAAGAACCTTCTAATTTGATAAAGTTTTCTGCTTCACCACCATAAGGCAAGTTATAAACACCAGGTTGTACCATGAGTCTTATTTTTCTTGAAGCATGTGCTGGAAGATCACCTATATATCCACCACCTACTATGCTTATTCCAGTAGAACCATCAGACCTAAATACAGAAGCAACTACATCTGTCATCGCCATAAGTCCTGTATTTACCACATTTGCATCTACGAAAATTGGCTCTTCAATATTCTTTGGAATATTTACCCAAGGTGGGTTAAATCCAAAGTTTGGTACAGGAATATTAGCACCGAAAGTTAATTCGAGCTTAATTTCATACTTATCTTCAATAGTTGTAGGTGTAACTGTCCACTCTATCTGAACTGGAAGATTTTCCATTTCTACTTCTACGAGCGGTGCACCTACGGATGGCATAATCTCACATTCGCCTATGACTTTCTTTCTCGCACTAGCATTTACAACGAAGTCGTATTCGCCAAGTGGCTTGTCGTAGAACTGTGCTATACCATTTTCATCTGTTCTAGCATGGTAGTTAGGATAATATAGACTTTCTTCACCCTCTATATTGCTAGTCAAAGGCTCTTTTGCAACTATTGTAATGTCTGCACCTTCAACCTTTGCTCCTACATTATCAACAACCTTAAAGGCTACACCACCAGTAGTCGCTGAACTTATCTCAACATCTATTCCTAGATTTGCAAAGAATTTTCCACTAGCATCAGATATAACTAACTTGTTCTGATATTGTCCTAAAACAGTGCTGCTAGGTGGAGTAAAGTTTACATTAAATGTTGTGCTCTCATTTGGTTTTAACGTAGTCTTACCTAACATTCCAGCTTTTACCCAGTCAAGTCCTACTGGACCTCTAACTTTTAATCCATTAAGAGTTCCACGACCCTTATTAGTTACTGTTACCATTCTAACAGCCGTATCTACTGCACTTGGGTCTTCACTCTCCGGATTTAATCCGACCTTAATAATCTTCACGTCAGTGACAGGTATTGGAGTTGCAGGTATTACGTTTAGTAGCACTCTACAAGTCGCCTCTGCTCCCTGATCAGAAGTATAAAGTATCTCAAACTCAGCCTGTGGGTCACAACCTAAATCCATAGAAATATTTAACATAATTTCTGAACTTGCACCAGGTTCTAAAGTGCTGAGTAAGTTAGATTTATCTATGCTTGCTTCAATTTTATTTCCTTTTATCTTTCTTATGCTCGCATTCACACCAGTTAGTGCTGCACCCGAGCCTGTCGGAGCTGAATGTTTAACAACCAAAGCCTTGGAGAACTGACTATTTTCTACCGCACTAACTTTTAATGTGCTTGGTAGTGATGATAATCCCCAAACCTTAAATGATGTACTCGCACCCATTCCTAACATATCTTTTTTATATCCAAAGGCTACAACATTCCACATTCCAGCCTCTCCGCCAAACGGAGTGAATATATCTTCATAATCACCGTTGCTATCAGTCTCAACAAATCTCACTTCTTCTGCTTGCCATACCATAAAGATGTCATTTCCATTATCATCCTTACCTTGAACTGGCTTAGATAATCTAGGAGTAAGTTGGTAATCGAGGACTACTCTCTCATTTGCAACAGGTGTTCCATCTCCATATCTAAATTTTCCGCTTACTAGAATTGGTTCACCATAAACATATTCAGAATTTGCAACATTTACTGTTACATTACCCTTTCTAACTACACTTATGTTTGTAATCATATTTACAAACTGTCCACCAACAGAACCATTAAATTCTGCTGTATAGTTTCCAGCAAGTCCTGATAATGATAAGTCATAATAGAATCCTTCATCATTTCTATAACCCATCGCAACGTTGCTAATATCGTTTATTATTTCATCTCCACGTTTTAATGTTAATGTGACACTAGCATCACCCTCAGGTGTAATATACTCACTTGGATTATCTGAATAGAATAACTTAGCTCTAAACTCTGCTGTATCATTTGAACTGTATAGATTTGCTGTTGGGTCATTTTCATTTTGCTCTGGGCTAATGCTCATCAATAAGCTATCATCGACGTGTACCGCAGTCTCCCAAGTTCTTCTGATTCCATCTCCCTCAGTAGTATCTTCCATAGTCAAGTCATTTTGATTGTCAACTACCATCTTAACCGCATAGTCACCACCCTTTTGCGGTGTCCAGTTAAGAACTATAGGCACTGTAGAAAATCCTCTAATACCATCTATAGTAGTTCCTGTAACTTGTTCTTCATCTACGTAAAGCCCTACTTTAAAACGTTTAAATGCTGTAGCAACACTCTGGTTACTAATCGCTGCTATAAAGGAAATACTTTCGCCAACCTTAGCCTTAGGATTGTAATCAACTGTAGTTATTGTAAGGTTAGGATAGATTACTGTTATAGCTTGTAAATCAATCACTTCTTCAACTGTATCCTTAGGGTCTATAACCTCTTTTTGTGCATCTACAACTACACTAAATCTGTGTGGGCCAGGTGTTGCAGTCCATTTAGCAGTAAGTTCCTTACTCTCTCCTGCCTTGATGCCAGGTACGGTTAAAGTTCTAAATATAACTGAATCCATCGCAACATAAACCTTGAATGAATCTTCAATGTCTATGTCACTAGTATTTGTAATCGGTATGTAGTAAGTAATACCAGTACCCTCTGTTAGAGTGGTTTCCTCTGGTCTCCAAGTAATACTTCCTATCTCAAGTGTTGGATAAACAACTTCAAAGCTAGGAGTCACTACCGACTTACGGTTATTTTCTACATTTATTTCTATTAAGTTCGTATTTAAGTCATCCACTCTAAATTCAACTTGGTGCTCGCCAACTGTTGGTGTTACACTAAAGTCTACATCAGTCTTTTCACCTGCTCCTAAAGAAATGTAGGAAACAGTTCTAAACTCACCATCTAAGTACAAGCATACCGAGAAGTTTTCAGCATCCTTATCGCCTATGTTTTCAATCTCAGCAGAATATACGAATGGGTCTTGAGTATTAAATACTGTAGCTCCCTCTCCACCGAGACTCTTCCAATAAACTCTATTTACTGCAACATCAGCAAAGCTTACCTGCTGTCCACTTAGAACTTCAGACTTGCTATTATTACCCTTATCGGTTTCTTGTAAATTATCTAAAATATCATTTGCAACTACTCTAACAACGTGGATTCCTGCCTCGCTTACATAGTTAAACTCTACATCTATAGTTTCACCTTGTTTAAGTGATGTTCCATCCTCTGCCAGATTAGTTTTGATATATCCCATAAACTTATTGTCTATATAGAACCCAGTTAGGAATCCTAATTTCGCATCGCCAAGTCCAGAGTTACCTATAGTAGCAACTATATTTACTGTATCTCCCTCATTTGGCTCGCTTGGACTGTAAGTTATATTCTCTACAAATAAGTCAGGTCTTAAATCACCTACACTTACAGTAGTTTGAGTAGAACTAACAGCTCCTTTATCATCTGTAACTACTAGTGATATATCATAAGTTCCAGGTAGACTGTAGTTTGCTGTTGCATTTGCTGTTTGAGCAGTCTTTCCATTTCCAAAATCCCACTCGTATCTAACTATGCTACCATCATCATCACTTGCAGTGGATGTAAACTGCAAAGTTTCTCCAGAATTTAAATCACCAGCTGGTACATTTATGCTTACACTTGGTGGATTGTTAATCTGCAAATCACTAGCTACAAAGCTATTATTATCTACTGACATCTCATTAGAGCCATCAGTTGTTGTAACTGTCGCCTTAATCTGCTGTGTGCCACTAAGGTTTGCAGGAGCCTTCCAAACAAGGCTCACTATTGTACTTGCACTTGCATTAATGCTAAGAGAAATAGCATCTCCAATATTTTCAAAGGCACCATTATTAAAGTATGAAAACTGTATTTCACCACTTACGTTTGCACTACCTTGGTTCCTTACTTCAGCTTTAAGAGTATTATCTCTATCAAGTGCTATAATATAAGGATTGGTATAAACATTTACCAAGGCAAAATCTGTATTTGCACTAGGAATTTCACCTACTCTATCAGATGCTTCACTCTCATTACCCGCATTATCCTTAGTCTTAACATGGTAGTAATAAGTAGTTCCATTTACCAGATTTCTATCTTCATAAGTAGTTCCTTTAATCCTAGCTATCTCTATATAATCTTCTATCGCCGCACTACTATCAGTAGAACGAAGTATTATGCTCTCATCTAAGTCTGTTGGTCTATCCCAGTTAAGTACTAGAGCTCCACCAGTTCCTGGATTGCTAACTGTAAGGACTGGTTTCGCAGGAGGCTCTTCATCCTTCATATACTTCATAAGCATCTGTGCTGGATTTTGTGAAGTATTAAATACTTCTATCTTAACAGCATATGCACCTGCAACAAGACTTGTAGTATCCCAGTGATGCCTTGCAACATAATACATCTGTCCAAGAACTTCCACATCATCTGAGATAAGCTCTTGATTTATATCATCACCGCTAATTGTTACTATATCATTCCAAACTGCATCAGATGGAACCTCATCAAAAATACTATTTATACTTGTATACTTAAGAACTGCAGAAGTAACTTTAACCGGCTCGTTAATTAGAACCTCTATATCCATTCCAGCATTAAATCTTGCACTGCTTGCTGGTGATACTTTTTGTATAAATGGTACAGATGTTTGTACTTGCGAATGAACACTTATACCCGCTGGGTACGTAGCATCATTACTATAATCTCTCGACCTTGGACCTATGTTGTCAAGGTCATTTCTAATAGCTACTTGGTAGTAATATGAATTGCTTGGATCTAGCGGCTCATCAACGTATACGTTAGATGTAGTTTCACCTATTAATTCATATTCACCATCATTAGTCTTTCTATATACACAGTAAGCTTTAACATCGCTACCTGTAGCTGGTTTCCAAGAAACAACCAACTGCCACTGTGCACTATCAACTCTAATTCCACTTGGTGGACTTGCTGGCTCGTTTGCCAAAGTAACTATGTGCTCTTTGCTCGATCTGTTTCCAGAAGTATCCTGAGCAACTACTTTGAGCATATACTGACCATCTGGATAATCCCTTACACCAGCAGTCTTGTTAAGTGTATACCATACTGGCTTGCCAGAAAAATCTAAACTATCCACTATCTGCCAGTGGTATTCCCCGTCATCCTCGTCATCTTCTTCATCAACAGGGTCTTCCACTATCTCACCATTTATTATCTTAGCTCTTGTAACGACAGATGTTACTGAGTCAAGTATAACCGGAGCATAGTAGTAAGTATAAGAATCTATACCCGAATTTCCACCACCAGCTGAATTATCATTTGCAGTCGCTTCGAAGCTAACCTCTGCTCTAATTGTTTCATTCTCCGCCGGTATAAAGCTAATTATCTCTGGTGGAGTCTGGTCAGAACCTGGTTGAACTTGAACCTCATTCGACATTTGACTATAGTTACCTAAATCATCTACCGACCTTACTACGTACCTGCCTGATGCACTACCATCACCCACATAAGTGTTTTCTGTAGTTTCCGCTAATTTAACCCAGTCGCTCTGATTTCCACTTGTATTAGGGTCTGTATCCTCTACAAAAGTAAATACTTCGAAGTGGTCAAAGTCTGGACTTACACTTGACATTATCCAGCTTAGAGTTACACTAAGTTCTGTTTCTTCAGCACTTAGCACTGGTACTGCTGGAGCTATATTATCTACTAAGTAAGTTACTTCTAGACTAGCCATATTTCCAGCTTCATCAAACACTTCTGCTTTGAAACATATTTCGCCTTCTTGCATCATAGAAACTGTATCAAAGTCTATCGCACCACCATTAGAGCTTCCAACTTTAGTATAAGTTTCACCCTCTTTTACATAAAAGTCTATCTTTGTAACCTTAACATTATCACTTGCAATTACACCTAGTCTAAATTCTCTTCCATTTATTCTGCTACCCGCTGGTAAAGTGAAAGAACTAATAACTGGAACTACTGTATCTGCATCAGGTGTGTAAGCTGTACTTCCTTCTAATAAGTCACTCTCTATTCCTATAGAGTTTACCGAAGCAACATTATAAGTATAAGAAGAACCTACTCTTAAATCCTTATCTGTGTACGATCTTAAGTTAGTAGAAGCAATTAATTCAAATTCCTTATTATCTTCTTTTCTATATACATTGTATTTTTCAATTCCACTTGCATCTGCTGGTGCATCCCAAGAAACTGTAAGTCTCATCTGTCCAACTTCTACACTTAGATTTACTGGAGCATCTGGCTTGCTATTTTTAATTACTAAGTCTACTGTCTTAGGAGTACTCTCTAGATTTCCGTTATCTTTAGCTATAGCCCTAATTGTATAAGTATCGTCGTCTAATCCCTCAACATCCCAATTAGCTACAACTGTTTCAGTCTTTCCTGTAACTTGTTTTTCTTCTATTAATACATAGGCATCATCTGCCTCACTACTTTTCTTATACTCAAATTTAACACTATTAAGATTAAGGTCATCCTCTACATTGGCTACTATAGTAACATTATTAGCCTTTCTACTAGCCGATACTGTACTTACTGTTGGAGCTTGACTATCACCAACAACTTGGTTAATGATAACTGGATTTGCCAACAAACCAAGACCATCATAATCATCAATAGCTTGTACCCAATAAGTGTAAAGTGTATTTACTACAACATCTTTATCTATATAGCTATTTGAACTTGTCTTTTCTTTTATTACGATTGCATCACTAAATTCACTAGACGCAGCCGCCCTATAAATTCTATAATATCTAGCACCATCGAGGTAATCCCAAGTCAACTTGGCTTGCATTACCTGTGCCTCTACATTTATATTTCCAACTGCCGCTATAGGTTCTGAAATAGATGTAAATGTTGCCTCTACATCACTCTCTAAGAAATCAGCTCTCACTTTCATAGTGTGAACACCTGCAGTTGTTGCCTTCTTATATTCCCAATCTCTTTCATAATTTCCATTATAATCTGACCTAGCTGAGAATATAGGATATATCTGGTCGTCTATGAAAACTTTGAAATAAGCATATGCTGGCATACCATTAACTTTAATATTAATAATATCTTTTGCCTTAAAATTATCATCAGGTGTTAAAATTAAACCTACTGTTATGCTCATTGTACTTGCTGTTACTCGACTTGCCTCATCTAAGGATGGAGAATTGTTCAAATCATCTACAGCTGTAACAACAAAGGTATATTCAGTATTTGCTTTTAAGTCTCTAGTTGTAAACGTGTACTTTCCTGCAACCTCATCATAGTCACTTTCTGAAACCGAGCCAAGATAATAATAAGTTCCATCCTCGTATTTGTAAATGAAATACCTTTCTACATCATCTTCGCTATTCTTATCCCAATTAAGTACTACCCTAGTTGAAACTGGAGTCGCTGTTAATCCACTTATAGGAGCCGGAGCTGTTCTATCTAGTATAAAGCTCTTATTTTCACTTACCATTCTCGATGAACTATCTTTTACTTCAACCTTAAAATTATAATTTCCATCTGGCAAAGCACTATAATCTGTGACATTTACATAGCAAGTATTACTATTTTGACTCGAAGCAAAGTCAACATATGCACCACCGTTGTAAGAATAAGATATTTTTATCTCCTCAACAGCTACATTATCACTAGCTTCAACACCCATGTGAATGTAATAATTTCTATCTCCACCTACAAAGTAAATATTATCTATACTTGGATCTTCATTATCTTCTTGAGCTGTTACAGAAAGCACATCTGTATATGCACTCGCATTTCCTGCTCTATCATAAGCACGAGCTCTAAAGAAGTACTGTGTTCCTGCTGTCAAATCTCTTATACTACCATTCTTTCTACCGTAGTAAAGATTAAGTTCTTTATCCTCTAATATATTAGTAAAATTAGCATCACTAGCAACTTGAATCTGTGTCCTAAATACATCATCTGCTAGAGAGGCAATTTCTACATCAACAACAGTAGCCTTCTCTATAAGGTTAAATCCAAGTGGTTTTTCAGGAGAAATATTATCTACAGTATAATACCTTATATATTCTCTCTCATTACCAGAATAGTCTCTTGCAAGCAACTTAATCTCTACTAAACCATCTTCTAAATCAGCTGCATTTAAAGTAGTCTGATACTCAGAAATATAATATCTTCGGTTGCTATCCCAAGTAAGTGGCACATTATTTGCCAAAGTAATAAATTCTCCAGAACCCTGTCTATAGGAAATATCATAATCTGTAGCAAGCTGGTCATCATAAACATATAGCTTAACTTTCACATCATTCTTTGATAGGAAATCAGCATAGTCACCTAGATTTACATCATAATTCGAAACACTTCCCTCAATATATAATGAGTATGTGCCAAAGTATGGTGCCTCAGTATCACTAAGCAATGATACTTCTACTGTATTGCTATCATCACCAACATTGCCTAACCTATCGTAAGCTACTATTACATATTTGTAATTACGATTAGGCAAGATTCCATCGTTATCAATATCCATAACGAGTTCTGCTGTTTCTCTACTTAATTCGCCTACCTCTACTCTAGTTCCATCTTCCTCAATTCTAAATACCTTGTACTTAAACAAATCGGTATCATTTGGACCTACCCAAGTAAGAGTTATTTTACGCTTCCTTGATGAAGCACTTAAATCTGAAGCTTCTGGCCCCTTAGTATCAACATTTATAAAGGATATCGCCGATACACCTCCAGCACTTGCTTCCACAGCCTTTTGCCCATCAATAGCATCACTAGGAACTGTAATATCCGCTGAAAACTGTCCTACATCATTTACTGTAACACCAGTAACTCCCAAATCCTGACCAGCAAATTCAATGCTAACACTCTCACCTGCTGTAAAATTATTACCACTAACAGTAACAGTATCACCAGGTTTACATTCAGAATTTCCCTGTGCATTATTAACAGTAATTACAGCACCCTTAGATTCTATATCAAAGACATCACTTGCTATAAGTTGCAAGGAAAGTCCTATAATCTTAATACTGTGTTCTCCAGTAACAGTAGACGCTGGCAAGTTATACCTTAACGACATAGTTCCATCTGCTAAGGCTGTAGTACCACTTCCACCATCTGTCCTCGACAAGTCACTGCTATTACTAATATCTCTATTGTCGAAGAGAACTTTTGCATTTTCACTTCCTAGGAGTCCACTTACTTCTGAATTTACAGCAAACTCTGATTCTACATCACTTTGACTAGCACTTACTGTAGGAAGCAAAGCAGCTACATTTATTGTTTTTTGAACTGTATCTTTTGCTTTTTCAAACATAAACTCAAACTTGTGAGTTCCAGAAAAATCATTTCCCTCTATCTTGTAATCAAAGGTATTTGCACTTAAATCTTCCTTAATTATCACATTGTCAAGCATAACGTCTATGACTTCATCTGCTGCTATATTGGTAAATGCAAAGCTAATTGTTGAACCGAGTTTAACCTCTCCTGTCATACTAACACTTGGAGGAATTGTATTTACCATAAACTCTCCATCTGCAATGGTATTAAGGTTCTCGTTTACTACCGCTACCTTAACTAAACCAATCAAATCCGATGTGCTAGTATATGTAAAGCTTGCACTTCCATCATCAGCAACTGTTTGACTTAAACTTGTATCCTTGCCATTTATCATCAACTTAACAGTTTGATTTGCCAAGAATCCATTTGCTACGACATTTACTGCCTCACCTTGATTTATATCTTCTATTTCATTTAAGCTCTTATCTCCATGAGACTTAACATTGATATTTGCCTGGGCAAATCCTAATCCGCCTACTGTCAACTCTTGATTTGAAATAAGCTTAACGTTCATTTGTCCCGGTGTAATATTGGACGGAATAGTAATTAAATTGTCACCATCTATCAAATCATCCCTATACTGATTATTATTGATATAAAGTGTTGCTGTATTTCCTCCGCCAAGACCCGATACATTTAGACTAAGCTCTTGCCCTGCCTCATAAGTTCCACTGTAGGATATAGTAATATTATCACTAGCACTTCCACCATTACCAGTACACATAAAGAACTCTCTTCTTTCACCTTGAGAAGCCTCTATTACAAAGAGTTTTTTATTTCCTATATACGTATTTATATCTGCACCAGAAATAGTATATGTTGCTCCACCACCAGAAGAACTAACTGTGGCTAAATCTGCACCATTAATTTTAAGTGCAACATTTCCATCTGAGAATCCTACAACATTAATAGTAAGTTCTTGTCCTATCATAGGATTTTCTGGAGAAATACTTATCACCCTATCATTTTCATTAGAGACGATTTCAATTACTCCATAGGCTGTTTCTCCACTTATCTCATCTATAAGTTTTATGTTGTGAGTTCCTAAATCACCATAAGAATCAAATCTGTATGAAACTCCACCGTTATATCCATCTTTTTTATACACTCCATCAACATATAATTTTGGTGTATTAGAAAAGTCGCTATAGTTTATATAGAAGTTTTGAGATAGATTAGCTTCGCTAGGCATATCTAAACTTGCCTCGGATTTCCTAGTTACAATTACACTAGTTGTTGCCGCAGTAGTATATACCGGATTTTCATTTGGGCTATAAGGATTATTCACATATTCTTGCACCTCAATTAAAACCTGACCAGTATATCCAGCTGGTGGTAAATAATAATGGTATGTAGTACTTTCGTTACAAACAGTGCCATTCGCTAAAACCCTAATATCTCTGTAGTCTCCACTAGCCTCAATACGTATTATCTGACCCAAAGGAAGCTCAAGATAAGGTTTTCCATTATCAGGATAAATTGCATCTAGAACAGAAACTGTTACTGGCTCTCTCCTGACAACCTTAATTGCCTTAGTCGCAGAAATCTGTGTATCATTAAATGTCATAAAGACAACATAATTTCCAAATGGCATATCATCAGCTACTTTAAAGTAAATATTTGCTTCACCGTCTTGATATACATCGAAGGTATAATTATCTCCATTCCTTAACTTAATAGTATTTCCATTTTCATCTAAGATATAGAACTCACCAGCATCCATTTGAATTTTTTCTGGTAGATTGCTAGCATTTATGTGTACGGTTTCACCTCTATAATACTCTTCCTTATCAGAAACCATTACAGGGCTAATATCCTCAAAGTTAAGTGGAAGGTAAGCAAGTGCCCCAGTCTTTCTACCAATTCCTTTGATAACGTGATCTCCCACTAAAGAATGTCCGCTAGGATAAACTAGCTCTCCGCTACCATAACTACTTACTGTAGTAAAAGCAGTTGCTTCATTATCCATATAAAAATCTACTTGCTCACCATACATAAAGCCATCATAATTGATAAGAACACTCTGTGAAGTAACCGCAGCCCCTATAAGACTTAATGTTGGATTGAAAGGTAATATTCCAACATTTTGAGCGAAGTTTGTCAAGGTTCTATTTCCCGCAAGATCCATAAGCTCTATTCTAAAATTATAAGTCCTATCTGGCTCATAATTATAAGTCTGATAGAAATAAGCCTCTGTATCGTTAACACCAACAGAAAAATAGTTAAGACCTCCATTTATCTCTCTAATTATTATAGAATTAACATCATCACTAGGAGACTTATCCCACGAAAACTTAATACCGCCAGCTATGCTCTGTGCTGACAAGTTAGTTGGTGCTTGGGGAGCTGTCCTATCTAAATTCATATGTAAGATGTAATCATCATTCACATTGCCCCAAACATCACTTACTGAAGCAGTAATAGTATAAGAACCATCTGCAAAATTATTATTTACTAAATATTGACTTAATTTAAATCTCTTATTACTTGCTACATAGGATACAAAGTACGAACTCACATCAGGGTCATCTCCTGACACAGTTACTGTACTTCCATCTGAAGCCTCTATATTCACAGTAAAATCTTCTAAATTAACTACACTTGAAGCCTCTATATCAAATGGATTACTAGCATTTGTAGTAGTTCCATCAGAAATATAAGGTGAACTTACACTAGGTTCTTCAGTATATTGTAGAGGTCTCTCTGGGCCAACTGTAGTAATAGTACTGTACTTTCTCTTGCCGTTACTATACACAATAACTCCAAGATAATGGTCTTTTTGTGCATCATCTAAATTGGCATACTCAACATCGCAAGTCTTTTCACCTATTTGCATATCTGCATATGTGTTGCTCGGAACAATCGCTTCAAGTTCTGCTAAAGAATCTCTAGTATAAACAAGGTAAGTAATAGAATCATTTGAAGTATTATGATCCCAAGCAAGATGAATTAAACCACCCTTAGGAGTAGCCACCAAATTACTTACTGCGATAGGATCTGAACTATCATATATAAAATTATGAGTCTTAGTTTCCTGATTTCCATATCCATCTGTTACAGTTACATTAAGGGTATAGTTACCACTATCTAATGGATTAGCACCTGCTCCAGAAGTTCTCATAAACTCTAGTATATTAATACTTCCATCAGCATTACTATATCCGTTATTTATTGTAATAAAGCTATCTGCAATATTTGTATTAACACCATCTTTGCTAACATAAGCATCTACACTAGCTATGTATAAATTATCATAAAATGTTATATATCCTCCTGCATAAGGATATATATTAGCTTGTAAATTACTTAAATCAATACTTGGTTTAATACTTTCTGCTGTAGGACTAACAGAAGCTGTAGTCTTGAGCATTTCACTCTTAACACCTCTATCATCTATAGTAACAACACCAAAGTAGTGTTCGCCCGCAGCATCCGCACTTGTTTTAAATGGAACACTACAAGTATGGCTGTCGCCATTTGTTCCAAAGCTCACAGCCAAAGGAGATGCACTATCTAAACCATCTAAGGTGGTTGCTGTATATACCTCTCTGCTGACTGCAGAATCTGGTTCATTCCATGACAAATTAACAGCAGCCGTATCAGCTGTTGCACTTAAATTAGTAGGCGGATCTGATGGAGTGTTTTGAAGAGTAATATTTCCACTTGTAACATACTCACTACTTAATCCAACCTTATCAAATACTACAGCCTTAAATCTAACATTATTTGCTGTATTTCCAGCTTGACCATTAGTTATTGTAACAGTATCAAAATTTGTACTTGGACTAATTCCGCTTTGAACGTTTACACTTTCTATTAGTTGCCAATTATCATCACTTAAGTCATAGTAATATTCAATCTTATCAAGTCCAGAATCATCATCACCTGCATTAGCTAATAAATTAACATTGCCAAAAAGTGTATAGTCCCCACTTCCTATATATGTATAAGTAGACTGATCAGCTAATCTATACATAATAGAACTTGCATAAGGAACTGCACTATCTATCCTATATGAAAAATTTTGTGTACGAACCTCTCCATTTAAGGTAACTCTAGTAGCAAGATATGCCCAATAGCTGTTATAACCAGAATTAATTGTCACTCCGGCACTTGGATCATAAGGAGAATATGCACCTGAACTATTAAGCATATACTCAATTTCTACTCCATCTTGCTCAGTATTGATATATGCTGTAATAGGCAATTTAAAATAACTTTGAGAGTCTGTGGCAGGACTAACTGTAACTGCATCTACTCCTCTTACTATTTCCATGCTTTTAGAAAAATAGTTATTAGAATCTTGCATGCTCCAATGGCTTCCTCTAAAAAACTTAATATAAACAGGCTTATTAGCTTCAAGCATAGTCTTAAAATCACCGCCGTAAATATCATGTTGTGCAACAATAACACCATCATCATTTCTAATTTGCATATTTGGAATACAGTTATCATCCCCAAAAACATCAGTAGTTTTTTTGAAAATATACTGTCCATTCTCACTTGGTATAAACTTATATTCTTGCTTTGTTTCTATACTGTCTCCACCAGTTAAATATATTTTTATAGGCATTTCAAAATTATTACTTCCCATATTAAATGTTTTAAGTGGAGGGTCATTCAATAAATATTGCTTGTGAACTTTTTGACTATAAATAGGATTTTCACTTCCTGCTTGATAAACATTTCTAGCAATTATATACATCTCTTTATCAATATCAATATTTAAAGGATAATCAGCAATTATTTTTTCGCTGTCAAAAGCTGAAGCTGGTTTATTAATAGTATACTCAACTTTAAAGTTTGAATTATCATCCACATCTACAGTCAAATTAGAATTTATATCAACATATCCTTGTTCTAGACTAAATTGAGGTTCTGGAACTGAAATGTGCATTTGCTCTTGAGAAGCTATTTGAAAACCACTAGAATTTCTTCTTACAGCTAAGAAGGTATTATTGCCATCTTCATCAAAATTTTCTTGACTTAAAACTATACCAGAACTAGGAAAATCTTGTCCATTTTCCCATATTTCATCAGGATCTAGTTCACCCATCTGATATTTGCCAAACATATATCTGACAGTATCTCCAGCTTGTCCATCATTTATCTGCAATGTAACACCAGGAAGCAAATAATCATTTGTTACTCGTACTCGTTGTGGCATAAGTCCATCGGCTAAAGTAACATTTGCAGCAGTAGCTATCTGACCAGAAGTGCCACTGTCATTTAGTACATAGGCATATAAATTTCTATCATCTCTCCTCGTTACTGTAACAGTATTACTATTTATTACTTTAAAATCACTATAATTAACATGAAAAGCTGGCATACTCGACATAAGATATGCCACTTTGTAACCTTCTGGTGCACTTATAGTAAAATCAACTGGAGATGTAATATTTTCTTGATTTTCAGTAGGACTGAAGCTTGGGAGTGCATCCAATAATTTCCACATTTTAGGCGATAAGGTTAAAACATTACCTTCCGCGGAAATACCTACATACAAGACTTCATTATCGCTTTGCGCTTCATAAATGTAGTCAGCATTATAATTTTGATCACTTGGATAATATTCGAACCAATGCAAAAATTGAGGGTTATCACCATTTTCATCAACTCTTTGTAAATTTAAAAATGTCATTTCTACACTTGAACCACTAGAATCTGGACCAAATGATATTGCATAAGAGCCTGCAGTAGGAAAAGTACATTTTATAAAGCCGCTAGGATTCCAAGAATTATCAGTAGTAAATTCTACTGGATTATCTGGAACATCATTTGCACCATCAACTAATGGGACATCTACAAAGGTAACATCCCTTGTTCCACCATCTTCTGGCCCCTTTTGTTCTGGTTTTGGGTTTTGCTCATCTAAAGAACCTTTATTATCCTTGTTTTCAGAAGAATCACCAGCTTGCTCAGTAGTAGTATTTTCTTCTCCTATCTCTTCAGAATTTACATCACTTTCAGAAGAATCATCACCTTGCTCAGTAGCAGTGTTTTCTTCTAAAGTTTCTTCGTTATTTATATTATTTTCGGAATTTTCAGAATTTTCGGAATTATTTGAATTTGTGGACTTCGATGTTTCGCCTGAAGAATTTTCACTCGCAGGCTCACTAGAACCTTGCTCCTCAGAGCTGGTTTCGCTTTCTCCCTCATTATTTGATAGCGGTTCAACACTCACTACCATCTCCTTAGCCTCATTATTTTCAGCATTATCTGTAGCAACTTCTTCAGAAATGCCTTCTTCTAATGCCTTTTGCTCCTCTAATTTTTCTTCTCTAGCCTTTCTTTCTCTGTAATAAGGGTCAAAATCTTCCAGACTAAGCGGTTTTTCTTGATCCTCTTCTATCTCAGCAACAGGCATAGACAGAGTTTCAGTATCTACTTGATCACTAGCTTCTTCTACTTGTGATAAATCTACTGACTCATACACTATTTTGTTTTCTTCACTATACTGAATAATAGAATCATCTGCCTCCATAGCTAATAAATTTAAGGCATTCCCTGATAACATTATTGTAGCAACAACAAAGGCTAACACAGATCTGAGCAGTCTGCGTTTCCTGTAGTTCATATTTTTACCCATAATTCCCTCCGATATATTTAATGTAAAATTCTAAATACAGATATCATATTATTTGAATATAGATACATCTGCTCATATTCTACTTTACACCCATAACGGACTTAATTCAATGCTGATACATCTTTTGTCAAGGACATATTTTTTGTCAAAAAATGGACATCCTAAGTATTTTTTTGACATAATAATTTATAAAAGTAAGTGAACTGCTCTTAAATAAGGCAACAAACGTAGAATCGCTGCTTAGCCTTTGATTTTTTTATGAGAAAGTTATCATTTTTCACAATAAAAAAAGACCCAATTTTGAACTGAGTCCTTTGCTTTATGTTTTATTTAGAATAATTTCTTAATTGTTGTTCAAGGTAGTTTCTGCAAGCACTTACAATATTATCTTCCATAAAGATTGAAACTACATTTTTACCCATAGTCTTCGCCATGACAAAACCAATACTGTCCATACTAAATAATAGATGGTCATGAAGTGGTCTCTCCGAATATTTAACGGTAAAATTCGGATACTTTTCTTGAAGATAATCTAAATACTTATAATGCTCTAGCAACTCTTCCTTTGTGTATTCTATATTTTCATCGCCACAAAAATCTCCATAAGGGAAAAGATACTTTTCGTCACCACTTGCAAATAATGTCTTGGGGTCTTGAACCATGTGAACGTATTTAGACGTGCTAACAACTTTGTCTAAGCTAACAGACAATTTTTGGTATGCTTCGTAAACCTTACTGTCTGGATACCTTTCTTGTATTGATTTAGCTACAGATTCGGGCAAGGTAAAAATAACTGGCAACTTTGAAAGAGACTTAAAGGTTAAATCCCTATTTTCCATCTTCTGTATCACATCACGAAGTAAATTAATTCTGCTACTATTAATAAATAATGATAACTTTTTACATAGTTCTAATGTGTTATCAAACTCTTTTTTTAGGGCTTTAACTGCATTTTTATCAGTATATAATTCATTTAACATCTCTCTAGAATCTCTAGAAATTGAAACGGAGGATAAGGCAACCAAACCATCAGCTACAAACAAAGAACGCTGGTACAAATCATCCCTTATTCTAGGATAATAGTACGACTGAATTGCTCCCGTCACGTAAACTGGCGCCCACTCTGCAACCGCATGTATCATTTCATCCAAATTTCTTTTAATATTATGTATTATGACTATTCTATTACCTGCTAAAAGGACTTTCCTAAGCATCTCACTCCAAGTCTTAGTATATGCCTTATCATCAATTAACCATGACATATCTTCATCACTATTAAGGTATAAAGTAGTAGGTTCCTTGCTCTGTAAAATAATATCGAAAAAAGATAAAACCGCCTCTCTCTTACCCTCAATTCCGTAATAAAGCTTTTCATGATCCTTTTTCTTATTTGGCATAAAATTTACAGATGTATTAGTAGACCCTGAAACATTTAATAACCTCTGAAAAAGAATCTCTATTCCTTCTAAATCTTTTCTTTGATTTAAAAACCAATTTTGTAATAAAGCACTACGCTCACTTATATTGTCTGGCCACATACTAATATTTAAAGTATCGCAAACAATCCGTACCTGATGTTCATCTTTTATGTGCTTTGCAAAATAATCACACATATCAGTTAAGAAAACTGGATCCTTGGGTAATTTACGGCTTCCATTACGCAATTTACTTACATAAGATGAATCAATAGATGCGGCTCTAGCTAAAACCGAAGTTTTGGTATTTGTTAAATTCATAATAAAATCTAGACGTTGAGCAAACATATAATCTCTCCTAAATATAGATATTTTTTCCTATTCTAATAATATAATAACAAAATTTTGAATAAAAATAAAGTAAAACCGCTTATTTTATTATATTTATATAATGTTTTTTCCTTAACAAACTTACAATAATGATAAAAAATAAAACAGTAATTCCGATTATGTAGTAAGACTTTATAACTATATTTGTTAATAAAATAACATATAATGTTAAAATAAATTACATTATTCTCACATTATAGTAACGATATTTTTAATTCCAGCTTCTCTAGCCATTTCTTCTATTTCTTTAATCCTTTTAGTAGATGGAATATTTTTCTTAATTCCTTCTACTCTCTCCTTAGGCAAACCTCTTACATGTACCCTAATTATCTTAAAGATAACATGCTCATAAGCTCTTAGAGAATCTGCTATATCACTTATTAACTTTTCATCATCAAAGTAATTTTTTAAATATACTAGGCGTACTTCCTCTACCTTGTCTAGCTTCAGCAAGTAATCAAGGTTCTTAAAATTAAAGGAACTATCTAAGAGCTTAGCACTAGCTCCATCAAAACATAAACGTTGCATATTCGTAGCATCCGACTTTATATCATATAAAAATTTATCTGTAACATTTATAAGCTCAGATATTTTTTCCACATCGAAAAAACCGTTTGTATCAATGTATGCTGTAAGCCCAAGTTCATGAACTTTTTTAAAAAATTCAGCCAAAAATTTGTAGTAAATTGTCGCCTCTCCGCCAGAAACCGTAACACCTCTAATAAAGGGCATATTTTGCTTAACAAGATAAATAAGCTCGTCAGAATCAAGCAAAAAACTATCCTTACTTTGCATAGGAATAGTTTCGCTATTATGACAGTATTTACAATTCATATTACAACCTTGAACAAATATAGAAGTCCTATTACCTAGGCCCTCTACATTTGAAAATGGTATTATTCTATGAAGTGGTAATTTTAACATGACCTTCTTCTTCTATCAAATACATCCGCACACTCGTCAGTTCCTGAACCAAACCAAGTGGTATCTCTAAGAACTGCATTGTCACCACGTGCTTTTTCTACTTCACTCTTCTTAACTAAATATCCAGTAACACGAATTATATCAGTGTCTTTAAGATATGTTGTAATATATCTATATCCCTTAGAAAAGGCTCCATCAACTATATCAACAATAGCATCAAGGTGGTTTAGATATGTTTCGTCAAAGGCAAAGAGGTCACCAGTTCCTGATGGAAAATATTTATGATAAGGTGCTGACTGATGTAAATGTTGAACCAAATCTGGCTCTTGTCCAACCTTAATTCTGTGAGCCGGAGTGTTTAAAAAGTCCTCTTCACTAAGTGATGCTCCAACTTGTGCATGAAGTAAGTATTTATTATTTGTTCGTTCACAATATACTGCCTCATGAGCATTAACTGTGTCATTAATTGTTTCCATAATCTCAGTCGCTATCTCATCTCCTCTTTCACTAGTTCCAAAAGTTTCATCAAGACCTTCTAGCTTTAAGAAATAGTTAGTCGCATCTGCAAGACCAACCATACCAAACATTCCAGTAAAGTTTTCTCTCTTTATAAAACCTTCTTTTACTAAGAAATTAGTTTCAAAGAAATTAGATTTTTCAACCATGTATGTAATTCTCTTATCCATGGTTGATGCCATTATATTAACAACCTTTGGTAAAACTGTATCGATCATTTCCTTTAGTGATCTGGTGCTTCTGGCTATAGTACCTAATCTAAGCCTAGACAGTGTATATCCACCACCAGCAAAAGGCAAGGCATTATAACAACTACATAAAGCATATTCACCCAAATCTGAAACGTAATAAGGGTCATTTGCAAATGATGGCTTAGAAGCTCTAAGACAAGCATCAGCTGCTAGTTTAGCAAATTCATTGCTAGTCTTTTCCTTATCGTATTTAATACTCATATTTGGTGTAGGATTTCCAAGTTCAACCACTGCCTTAAGAATAAGCCTACCGGCTCTAGTATCTTCAGGTCCTACATCAGCATGACAGAACGAATCAGTAATAGTCTTATCAACGTGATTTAAAAATCTTTTTATCTTTTTATAGTCTTCCTCTTCATTAGTGATAAATGGATCCAGCAATTTATCTAAATGCCCTATAAAAACTGGGAATGAAGTAATAGATGGAACATGCGAATACAAGATTAACAAACCATCTAAAGCCTCGTCTAAATCCTTAGGTGCTGGAAGTTCCAAAAACTTGACACCATTTTTAATATAAACACTGTAATCAGGCACTATATATCTAGGACGATAAGCAGCATAACCTTCATTAAGGTCGCAAATCATATCATTTTCGATGTACATAAGCTCTTCTTCTGTATAGCCTAATAAATCAATCGGAGAAATAAGCCTCTCCGCAACATTTGCTAAATTATAAAGTTTTTGTTGATATGTCAGTGACTTGGAATTAGCCACATCCAGTATATCGCTCATTTTTGAAATCATATTTATCTTATACACGAACCAGTCGTATATTCTCCTTTCATGGTGAAAATTAACCTACTTTAATTATACTACCCCAGAATTAAATTGTAAACAATTTAAAGATAAAAATATTATAAAGATAAATAAATAACGATAAAAAAGATAAAATATAGAAACTTTTTAGGTATATAAGACTAGTATCTTACTTCGCCAAAAAAATTATTTTACTTTCTTCACCCACTCACCATCTTTTTCTATACTAAAAAACTCACTGAAGTCATCCCTCATAATCACTTTAAACATTTCATCAACACCAATAGCCTTTTCGCTTTTTAAAAAATCTTCAAAATCCATCCAATACACTTCACCCTCTTTGGAATGAATAATTTCACCCTTAAAAGTACTAGTCTTATACAAAAAAGCTATGTATCTAAGACCATCTTCCTCTACCCAATCAGCCACTCCTTTAAGCCTTACATCAGATACTTCAAGACCTGTTTCTTCATATACTTCACGAATTACAGCTTCAACAAACGACTCGCCAGCATCTATATGACCACCTGCAAAGGTAATACCTTTAACATATGAATCATCTCTTTTATTTAATACCAAAACCTTATTATTTTTTTCATCATGAACCATACAAAAATTAGTAAGTTCCGTTCTTTCCCATCTCATATTTTAATCCATTTCCCCTCCCCTAAATTACTCGTATTTACTTATACTTTCTCTTAACTGTTTATCAAAATCAGAATCTATCTTTTGAAATTTATTAAAAATATCATATTCATTTTTAGCTTTTTCATCAGCAAGTTTCATGCTAACTTTATCCTTACCTTCTAATATATCATACCTTCTAAATTCTAGAAAAGCATTAACACTACTTGCAAATTCTTCCATAGTAAAGGTATTTTCGTCTTCTATCACATCTTCAATATAATCAAAAAATGCACTTACAGTTCTCTCTAATTTCTTTATCTCTTTCTCACTTAAGTAATTCTTAGCAACAATAACATCTGACTTTAATATTCTACCATCAGGGGCATTCTTCCAAGTACTAAGTCCCATATTATCCTTGTTATGGTCTGCCGATGACTCTATTATCTCCACAGCAGTCTTTCCAGTTATAGCATAATGAAACTTATTTTGAACACTAGCATAAAAATCTCTAGTAAACTGCGAATTTTTATTATAATCAATACTACACTCAGCAAAAATATCAGTAATCTGTTGCAAAATTCGCCTCTCGCTCGTCCTAATCGAACGAACTCTTTCAAGAAGTTCTCTAAAATAATCTTTAGAAAATATCTGTTTACCCTGCTCAAGCCTCTCATCATCAAGAACAAAACCCTTTTGCATATACTCCCTAAGAACAAGTGTCGCCCACATTCTAAACTTTGTAGCTTTAAACGAATTAACTCTATAACCAACTGAGATTATAGCATCAAGATTGTAAAACTTAGTATTAGAAACTTGAGTTTTTCCATCAACAGCACCATGTTTAGTGGTTAGTGCAAAATTTGCACATACCACTTCTTCAAGCAATTCACCGTCTGCAAAAATTTTTTTAAGATGCCTACTAATACCCGTCCTATCAATACCAAACAACTCAGCCATACCCTTTTGATTAAGCCAAATGTCCTCATCCTTAACTATAACATCAACACTGACTTTCTCATCAGGCAAATTGTAAACCAAAAAATTTACAAGTTCATTTTTACTCATATTTTCCTCCCATCATAAAGAATAAATCTAAATCCCTACAAATACTTCTACAATTTCTCTAATTGCAGAAAGAACACTTTGCTTTTTCTTCCTGCGAAGTCCATTTCTCCTAGTAACATTAGGCAAAATACTATCAAGTTCTATTCCAGAAGTATCAGCATAGCCTCTTTCAATAGACTTTTCAATATATCTCCTAGATCCACTTTTTAGCTCTTCTTCTTTGGTCACCCTTTGTATCTCTTTTTCCTTTTCTTCTCTAGCATATTTATAAAAAGAATCTAAAATATCGTTATTCGTTTTAAACTTAGTAAGATCTCTCTTATTTATAAAGTTCATTACAAGTTCTTCTTTTGCACGTGTTCCAAGACTTGAACGTATAAGCCTACGTACCTCAACTTTTAACTCTTCTTTACTCTTATTCTCCTTAGTCTTTTCTAAAATCAAAGCAAGAATATAGTCAAGATTTACCTCATCAGTTTTAAGTAATTCAATGTGAAACTCTATATCAGAAAAATCGATTTTTTCAGCAAGTTCTGTCTCTTTATCATTCTTTTTCCGTCTAACTATCTCTTCTCTAATATCTACATAAACACTTTTCATATCTTGCATAAGACCATCAGAAATAATCTTTTCAAAACTTAAAAACTCATCATAATTTCTAAGTATATTTTCAGCCTTAAGTATCTCACCAAATAGTCTTACAAATTCCTTTTTATCGGAATCAGTATATATTTCAGTAGGGTCTGGAAACTTTTCTACAATTTCATTGCAAAGCTCTATATATCCCCTTACAACTTTTCCACTTTCCTCATCCTTAAAGCCATCCATATATTCTCTATAACTTTTTTCAAGGATAACATTTACACTATTCTTATCTCCAAAGGTTTTAATAGCATCCTTAGTAGCTCTCTCTAAGTCCCTAAAGCAAACAATATTTCCAAAACTTTTTGCCTCATTCAAAATTCTATTCGTCCTTGAAAACGCTTGAATCAAACCGTGATATCTCAAGTTTTTATCCACAAACAAGGTATTCATAGTAGGTGCATCAAAACCAGTCAAAAACATACCCACAACAATAGTAAGGTCAACTTCCTTATTTTTAACCCTACGAGATAAATCCTTATAATAATTTTGGAACTCACCACCCGAAGTAGAATAATTAGTCTTAAAATATCTATTATAATCAGCAATAACCCTATCTAAAAACTCCTTAGAACTAGAATCCAAGGCACTTGGCTCAAAATCTTCATCTAGTATCTCACCAATGGCTTTTTGCTTTTCGTTCGCTTGAAAGCTAAATATGCTAGCTATCTTTAACTTCTTAGTTTCATCAAGACCCTCTTGTTGCCTCATAAACTCTTCATAATACAGTTTTGCAGCCTTAACACTAGAAACAGTAAACATAGCATTAAAACCGTTTAATCTACGTTTTTTTACACTGTACATAGTATTTCTATGAGTCTTAATATTATACACCTCTAAAATATGTCTAGTAACCTCACTAATACGCTCTGGATGAAGTAAAAGTTCTTTTTCTAAACCTTTTAATTTTTCTTCATCATACTCTGATTCAGCACTCTTGTACTTCGGATTAATATTGTTATAATCAACCTTAAACTTTAATACCTTACCATCACGAATTGCATCTGTAATAACGTAGCTATGAAGTTGTGCTCCAAATATATCTGACGTAGTATCAGTACCTATTGCATTTTCAGCAAAAATAGGTGTTCCAGTAAAACCAAATTGATAGTACTTTTTAAAAGACTTTTTAATATTTTTTTGTGCCTCACCAAACTGCGAACGATGACACTCATCATAAATTAGAACACAGTGCTTACTATAAACTTCGTGTTTTGTATTTTTCTTTACAAATTCATTTAACTTCTGAATTGTTGTAACTACAATCTTGTCATCATCCTTCTCTATACTCTTCTTAAGCTCTTTGGTATTTTTACTGCCATTAACACTATTCTTTTGAAATTTTTGATATTCTTTCATAGTTTGGTAGTCTAAATCTTTTCTATCTACTACAAAGAAAACCTTATCAATGTGCTCAAGATTAGTAGCAAGCCTTGCTGTTTTAAAGGAAGTCAAAGTTTTACCGGAACCAGTAGTATGCCAAATAAAGCCACCAGCCTCTAATTTTCCAGCTTTTTTACTTTCATAAGAAGCATTAATCTTCCATAAAATACGCTCTGTAGCTGCTATCTGATAAGGTCGCATAATGAGGAGAGTATTATTTACATCAAAAACACAATATTTCGTTAAAATCTCAAGTATTACCCTTTTTTCAAAAAAAGTTTTTGTAAAGTCTTCCAAATCTTTTATAAGTTTATTTTTTGCATCTGCCCACTCACAAGTAAACTCATAATTATTTTTATTTCTCTCTATAGTATTCGCAAAATACCTTGTATTAGTTCCATTAGAAATTACAAAAATTTGAACATATTTATATAAAGAATTTTCACTATTAAAGCTCTCTTTACTATACTTATGTATCTGATTAAAAGCCTCTACAATGCTTTTCCCACGTTTTTTCAATTCAATATGAACTAAAGGCAATCCATTTACAAGTATACTAACATCATACCTATTTTCGTGTGTACCAGTTTGAGTAACTTGGCTTACAACTTGAAGTACATTGTTGTGAATATTTTTCTTATCTATAATCTTAACATTTTTTAAAGTGCCATCATCAAAAGTAAAATCGTAAATATGGTTTTCTTGTATCTTTCTAGTCTTTTCTACCATACCATCATTAGGACAATCAAGATACTCTTTTAAAAATCTTCCCCACTCTCTATCAGTAAAAGATATATTATTTAATCTCTGAATCTGAACTCTAAGGTTTTCATAAAGTTCTTCACCAGTACTGGCTATAATACGTTGATAACCTTGTGAAACTAAATTACTAATTAACTGTGCCTCAAGTTCAGCCTCTGTTTGGTAAGCCTCCCTCGCCTTACTAGTTTTTTCATAACTAGCAAGTATTATTCCACCTTGCATCTCAGCTATAGTAGCACTATCATAAACTTTTACATCTTCTCGCATCTTAATATCCTTTCTACTTTCACTTCTCAAAACTCAATAATCTATCCCTAAAATACTCATACTGTTTCCCTCTAAGCTCTATCTCCTTAGGCAATCCCGCACTTATATCATTAACTAAGTGGTCAAATTTATCTAAAATACTAACAACGTGTTCTTGAACTTCTAAAGGTGGGAGTGGGATTTTTAACTTTCTAAATCCAACCATATCAACAGAAGCAAAACTAGATTTACTTGTATTTTTCTTACACCACTCATCAATAATAAAACAGTAATAATAAAAGAATTTCATCAATAAAATATTACTGTAATCATCTTTTAGTTCCAAATTAGTAAATCTTTGATTAGCCAAATATGGAACTGTTATTAAAGCGTGTTCCCCAATAGTTGCCGAAGTCGAAATGATAATAGAATTTTCTGCAAATATCTTACCACCTTTAACAGCACTATTAGAAACCATTTGTAAAGACTTGTTAAGTATTCTTCCATTATTTCTAATATCTTCCATCCTAAACCAAGGAATATAACCATTAGTCCAAAATTCATTATTTCTTTTAGATGGAGTATATCCATTCCTTAAATTAAATACTTCGTCTATTCTTTTCCATATAACCTTATTATCTAATTTAACTCCAACCTTCTTGGCTACTTCCTCAAGCAAGTTAAGATAACTAAGACCTATTGTGTGTGTGTGTGTGTTACCACAGTCTACATCAAATGTCAACAGTTTATCTCTATAATATTCATATTGTTTTTGTCTCTGCTCTATCTCCTTAGGTAATAATCCCTTAGTGTCGCTTAATAAATCACTAAATTTATCTAGTATCTCTACTATCTTGTTTTGAACTTCCAGAGATGGTATATTAATAATAAATTTTTTCATATCATCAGCGTGTATCCTAATCAGCTTAGTACCACTTACTTTACGTTCTTTTTGCCTAGCAAATTCTACAGTTTGAAAATAATACGCCAAATACTTAGCATTCTCTGTAGTTCTGTATGAATACATATCACCTGAGAATCCAATCTCTTCTTCTCCTAACCAAACAACACTTTTAGCAACATCTTCTACATTTTCAGATGTAGTCGCCATTAAAATATCATTAGTCCTTGCTTTGCGAAGTTTAGCAAATACTTCATCTCCAACATAAGATATAGTCCTATTCGCACTAAATCCATATTTTGTGTATATTTGTCCATAATGTATTACAGGATTTCCTTTTTCTCTAAAATCTTTCTTCTGCAATCCATTTCCTCTTGTAAATATACCAATTTCACCTAAGGTAGTAGTTCTAATTCTTTTATCATTTATAGTAAATCCAAACATTTTATTACTAACGCCTTGTAAATACTCCTCACTAAGTAACATATCCCTATAAAAATTATATTGACTAGTTCGTAAGGTCAATTCTGTGGTCAATTCTGTGGTCAATTCTGTAACATATTTTGTGAATTTATCAAGTGTTTTTACAATTTTTTCTTGAGTTTTTAAAGATGGAATAGGGATTTCATAATTTACAAGCATAGACTTCCTTATAGATATAGAGGTAGCTCCTACTGTCCTAGATGAAATATAATTAAGGAAATCGCTTAACATATAATAGTATAGATATTTTGTGTCTAACAAAATATTGACTACATGTATTCTATATGCTCTTTGATGCAAAGCATATTTACCTTGTACATAATGAAAAATTTCCCCAATTTTTCCCTCTCCTGGAATAATAATTGCAGTTTCATCAAATTGAAATTTATTACTTCTTAAAACGGTTTTAGAACGCACATAAAAAGGATACTCTCCATCTTTAATTTCATCTTGTCTATTGGAATTTCCTGTACCAATCTCGCACACTTCCCCTAGCTTTTTCCACTCTACTTTTTCATTTTTTAGCATTTCTTCTATCTTGTTCATTCGTTTTCTCCAAAACTTTTTAAAAATCTATCAAAGTCACTCTCAAATAATCTATCTTGAACTATTCGAATTTTTCGAACAGTTCATTTTCCTCTAACTCCCTTACTATCTCATCTATTGAAGCTCTAAGCTCATCTATCCTTGCTACAGTTTCTTTTATCTCTTTATTTAAAACTTTTATATCTATTACTTCCCTCGTGTCTTCTTTTTCTACATAGGTAGATACGGATAAATTATAGTCATTTTCCTCTATTTCTGAATTATCAACAAGACGTGAAAAATACTCTTCATCTTTTTTATCTCTAAATGTTTCAACTATTTTTTCTATATTTTTTGGCTCTAATATATTATTATTTGTTTCCTTTTTAAACTCTCTACTTGCATCGATAAATAAGGTTTTGTTTTCCGTCTTATTCTTAGCCATTACTAAGATACAAGTAGCTATAGATGTACCAAAAAATAAATTTTCTGGTAAAGCGATGATGCAATCGACAAAGTTATTATCTACTAAATACTTACGTATTGTTCGTTCAGCTCCCCTTCGGTAAAATATACCAGGAAAACATACTATTGCGGCTCTACCCTTACTGGATAAATATGATAAAGAGTGCATTATAAAAGCGAAGTCTGCCTTGTTTTTAGGCGCAAGTTTACCAGCTGGTGCAAACCTCTCATCATTAATAAGTGTTGGGTCATTATCACCGACCCACTTTATAGAATATGGGGGATTAGAAACTATTACGTCAAAGGGTTTTTCATCCTTATGTTTTGGGTCTATAAGTGTGTCACCACGAACTATGGAAAAATTGTTATAATTGATATTGTGTAAAAACATATTCATACGAGATAGATTATAGTTGGTCATATTTATCTCTTGTCCAAAAAATCCCTCTTCAATAATGTGCTCTTCAAATTGCTTTTTCATCTGAAGAAGTAGTGAACCACTACCACAAGTTGGGTCATAAACCTTATTAATCTTAGCCTTGCCATCCATTACTATTCTAGCTAATAATTTAGAAACAGTCTGTGGAGTAAAAAACTCTCCACCTGATTTTCCAGCATTACTAGCATAATTAGAAATTAGATACTCATAAGCATCACCAAAGGCATCGATATCATTTTCCTTAAAATTATCAAAATCAATATCAGCTATACCTTTCAGTATCGCCCTTAATCTATCATTCTTTTCTTTTACCGTTCCACCTAGTCTATTGCTAGTAGTATCTACATCATCAAACAATCCTTTTATATCATCTTCAGAATCTGTTCCAATAGCACTAGACTCTATACTTTTAAAAATATTAGCTAAATCCGTATTTAGATTCTCATTATTCTTGCAATCTTTGACGACATTTTCAAATAATTGTTTAGGTAAAATAAAGAATCCCTTGTCCTCTACTGTACCCTCTCTAAAATCTTCTTCTGCTTCTTCATCACTGATATTTGCATAATTAAATTCAAGGTCACCAGCATCATGTTCTGCCTTATTAAAAAACTCACATATATTCTCTGAAATAAATCTATAAAAAAGAATACCTAATACATATTGCTTAAAATCCCAACCATCTACTGCACCTCTAACATCATCGGCTATTGCCCATATTTTGCGGTGTAGTTCAGCTCTCTGTGCCATTTCATTAGATACTCTGTTATTGTCACCCATCAGTCATTCTCCTTAAATCTGATAATTACTCGCCTTGTCTATAATACAATAAACACTATATCATTTTAGCATATTTTTTATGTTTTTTTCTACATTTATTTCATGTTAAATTTATTTTATTAAACTATAAATCCATTCTATCCATTATCTTATTTCACATAATATCCATTCTATTTTTATTCATAAATCACCCCCTTTTGTTCCGTTCACACGGTTCTTTTGCCATTTTATCCGTATGAATGCAACAAATATGTATACATTTAATATTAGACATATTATTTGATAACAAAAAAGTCCATCATTCGACAAGCCATTTCATAAATAGTATAATTAAATTATAACCCCCTCAATAAAGTGCTTTTTTTGCATGTTTTATGCTGATTAGGAGGCAAATATGATTAAAGTTGAAAACTTATTTCACTCTTATTTAAAAAATGATGTTTACGCAGTTAATGACATTAGTTTTAATGTTAAAAATGGCGAAATCTTTGGTTTTTTAGGCCCTTCGGGTGCTGGAAAATCGACTACACAAAATATACTAACTGGCCTACTCCCTCTACAAAAAGGAAATGTTGTAGTTGATGGATACGACCTTTCAAAAGAAAATAAAAAGCGTTTTAACAATATTGGTGTTAGCTTTGAGCAATCAAATGTTTATTCTAAACTTACTGCCCTTGAAAATCTGTCTTTTTATGCTAAGCTTTTTGACGTTCCTTGTAGAGATCCCAAAGAACTTATCGAGATGGTTGGTTTAGAAGGTAATGAAAAGAAGAAAGCTGGTGAGTTTAGCAAGGGCATGAAGCACCGTCTGACCTTTGCTAGATCCCTTATCAACAACCCTAAAATTTGGTTTTTAGATGAGCCTACTACTGGTCTTGACCCACAAATCGCCTCTAAAATCAAGCAAATAATTAAAGGCGAAAATGCTAAGGGCACTACTTGTTTTTTAACAACTCACAATATGTATATTGCTGATGAACTTTGTGATAGAGTTGCCTTTATAGTGGATGGAAAAATCTCTGTCATAGACAGTCCTAAGAATCTAAAACTCAAGCACGGGCAAAAGATTATCGAAGTTGAATACTTAGAAAATGGACAGCCTTTAATTAAAAAATTAAAACCTGAAATAGATAAAGAAAAAGAAATACTTAAAAATATAATTGATAACAAAGAAATACTTACCCTACACAGTAAAGAAGCTACATTAGAAGAAATATTTATAGAGCTTACTGGTAGAAAGTTGGTATACGAAGCAGGTGAGTAAGATGAAAGTTTTAAAACAAGTTGTAAAAGAATTAATAATATCATCTAGAGGCTTCTATTTCTATGCAGAACTCATAATAACTTTTATCATTCTTTTTATAATGCTTTTTATTGTTCCTGATGAGCTAGAAAGCAAAAAAGAAGAATATCTTTTTTACAATATTAAATCAAAATATGCACAGATGATTTTTAATGTATCTATTAATAAAGGTATTATGGAAAAGGCTGTTGACAAAACCTTTACACTTGAGCCAGCTACCATCAAACTCTATCCGGATAGAGATGGCAAACCAAATGATTATAATGAAATAGTTCTTCCTTTATATGAAGAACTAGAAATTTTAGATACTAGAAAAAACGAGGATGGTTCTTATACCTTTAAGTTCGAAGATAAAAAGGAAGTAACTGGAGAAGGCTACGTAATTTATGACGGGAAGGGCGGAAAAATAGATAAACACGTCTACATGTTCAATTCCTTTGAAGATGTACTTCGCTTGTCATGGCAAGAAAAAAATATAGGTGGTGTTGTTTACTATGACAAAAATTCTAGGGAACACTATGAAATAATATTCCCTACACCTGTTACCCAGAAGTATAATGCCATTACCTATGCTCTCCACAATGACAATATTTATGACGTAATAGACGAGTCTGGGAATAAAAGACTAAGGTACTTAGGAGGCTTAGACACACTTAGCTTTAAGCAGAGTTTTATCCCCCTTATAATAGTTTACCTAAACGGACTTATAAGCATATTCATAGTTGCTGGTCATATTTTTAATGACAAAGTTCAGGATGTTTTAAGACCTACTATGCTTAGTCCGCTTAGCATGAGGGAAATGCTCCTTGCAAAACTTATTTCATCCCTTCCAGCAGGAATTATCACTTCACTAATTATTGCAATTCCTATTATGAAGCTGGATGCAAACTATCCACTGCTGATATTATTAGTCCTAGCAACTTGTATTTTTGCTGGCGGTCTAGGACTACTCATTTCCGCATTCTTTGATAATATGAAATCATCATTTGGACTTATGATTATTATTCTAGTTTTACTTATGCTACCAATTTTATCCTACTATGTACCAACCTTTTCACCTAGCTGGATAAAACTTATACCGTCACATCACATGCTTTTATCTATCAAAGATGCAATTACTAATAACGGAAATTACACTTATTCGCTCATAACAAGTGCAGGACTTATAATAACTAGCATTGTCCTTTTGGAGATTGCAAGTATTCGCTATAAGAAAGGAGGGAAGACAGCATGAAAAAGACCCTTTACATTTTTTTAAATGACTTTTTAATAACACTTAAAGACCCTCTCCTACTCTGGATTGTCTTCGCTCCACTTGTTCTAGCCTTAATAATAGTATTGGTAACCCCTGGTGTAAGCGATACTTCCCTTTATGTAGCTACTTTAAACTCAGAAGATGAAATGCTTTCGTATTTTAATAAAATAGCTAGAACAGAAAGCTTTGACTCTCTAGAAAAGGTTGAAGAAAGAGTTCTAAAAAGGGATAATGTTGTGGGAATAGTTCCGTCAGGTGATGACTATGAAATAATTGTTCAAGGTAATGAAGGAGAGCAAATTGAAAAACTAGCAAAAGTAATGCTCACCCTATACGAACGAAATTCCAACATAGATGCCTCACTAGCTGAAATATATGATTTTGGAGAAAAAACTTCACCTATAAAAAGAAGTTTGGGCTCTTCCCTGCTTCTTCTGATTACATTGTTAGCTGGAATGATAATAGCATCTGGAATAGTAGATGATAAAAGCGATAAAACTATTAATGCAGTAAATGTCAGTACAGTAAGTAAAATACAGTACATAATAGGAAAATCATTAATAGCTGTAGTCTTACTATTTTTCTCATCAATATCTAGTTTATTGATACTAGGTCTAACAGATATTAACTGGGCACAGCTATTTCTAGTTATGTTTTCAACCTCATTAATATCTATAATACTAGGCTTTTTGATGGGAATCACAAGCTCTGATATTATAGAAGCTGCCGGCTCAATTAAGGTACTTATGGTACCTATGTTTGCTTCCATCCTAGTCGAAGAACTAACTAGTCCTGTATGGCATTACACCGTTTATTGGAGTCCTTTCTATTGGTCATACAAGTCCATAAAAGAAATTATAGTTAGTCAGTCGGCAACATGGAGCTTATTAATAATCAACTTAGCAGTCGTTCTAATTACTTGCTTAGTCACCTACTTTGCAAGCAAAAATAAAATAAAAGAAGGTTTATCTTAGGAGGAAATTATGGCAAAGAATATAATTGCACTATTTTTATTATTATATGCAGCGATGTGTTTTTACATCGGTTTTCAAAAACCACCAAAATTAATAAGACTGGTTCGTATGAAAATGGCTAACAAGGTAGATGATGCTGGTGCAGCAAAGGCTTCATATGTAGCAGCTGCTGTTGCAGTAGTAATAGCGATACTAATAATGGTACTGTGATATTATAAAAGATAGCTAAAATCCAGCTACCTCAGACCGTAGACAAAAGGTGATTTTCTTTATCACTACGTAAAAATAGCGAAGCTGGTGTATGTCTATGTACACGTCGCTTTGCTATTTTCCTTTCTCCTTGAAACTCATCCTTTTCTCTCAGTCTGGATGTCGTCGACTTTGTCGACACCCTCAGATAGCTGAATTAAGATATCTTTTTGCTTACATATCTATTTTTTTATCGCAATAATTACTAGTCTTCCTCTATCCACCTTATCAGTGCAAGTGGAAAGAAGTAATAAATCACCACCATAATTTGGAACTTCATCTAAGCTAGCTATAGAATAATTATTTATCAAATTTATATAGTCATCATAATCTTTATCGCTACTAAATCTCAGCTTAGAATAAATTTTATAAGCTAAACTACTATACTCCTTAACGAACATAGAGGAATATATTACATATTCGTACTTTTCATCCATAGTTTCTAAATATATTGGCTCTGCATTTATAATTTTTTCTTTTTTTTAATACATTTTGAGGTTGGAAAACATAGTGCCATTTCTCATATTATGACCGTAAATAATGTTTATTTTAGATTTATCATCATAATGCCTTAAAGGTGTTCCCTTATCAAAAAAAGGTGTTCCACTAATTGAATAATTTTTGTAAAAATCACGTCGCAAATAATAATCCTTAGCTCTATACATTACTGGATAATCTATATTTGCCTCTCCCAAATAAATCCAAGCCATCATATCATTATTTTGGGAATACAAGTTTTCATACCACCTTTTTTCTTCTACAAAACCCTTAAAGGAATCAAAATTTTCATCCGTTGATTCTTTTTTACCGGAATTATCTTGAGAAATGGCTTCTGTACTAGGCTGATTTTTAATGCTGGATTTAACTTCCCTAAGCGAGTCAAAATTACGTTCTGCACTATATGTTTCATATCTATGTGACAAAAGTAAATAAAGCGACACTATCAATATAATTATTAAAAAAAATGCAAGAAACTTATATACACTCTTATTTTTAAGTATTTTCATTTTCTCTTTCCTTATTTTCTTTTACACATAATGTATCGGCACAATTATTAAACTTAAAAATAGAAACTATTTTACATATTCTAACCCTTGTATATTTTAAGAAAAAATATTATTTACTAAGTCCTCATACTCCTTACAAACTGGAAAATCATATAATTCTTTAATTGATATTTCAGCTATATTTTTATAATACCAAGCATGCTCCTTTTTATCTTTTTGATTAAATCTTTCCCACAGTTTTTCGCCTAATTTTTCATAATCCCTAGTCATTGAGCGAATATTTGAAAGTTTGTCTCCTAATGTTATCATCTTTGTCTGCCTTGAAGCATTTTCTAAATGCTCAATACTCTCTACCTTGCGAATCTTCCAAGTCTCACTAGCAGGCAAATCCTCTCTTTTATTCTCACTTTCATCTGCAACATATGAAGCTACTTTTTTACCAAATTTTTCTTTTATATCCTCTATAGTATATTTTGTATCTTCGACAACATCATGTAGTACTGTTGCTGCAAGTACTTCCTCATCAAGTGTCATAGTACTAACTATCGCGAGTGCTTCTAAAGAATGAACTATGTAAGGTGTATCACTACCCTTTCTCTTGCCACCTTTATGAGCAATCGTCGCAAATATAATCGCATCGTCTAACATCTTTCCCATTTTTACCTCCTACTGGACAAACCTTAGCAAGTATCCATCCGGATCCATTATTATAAATTCCTTTTGAATCTCTTGTTTTCCATTAACTAAGTATTTAGTATTTTTTAATTCTCTATATATTTTTAAATTCTCCTCAAGAACTTTCTTGTATAGTTTTGTAATATCATTTACTCCTATCTCAAAATTTATTCCTCTACCATAAGGATACTCTAACTCTCCTACATTCCACCCATCTTCGTGGAACTGCTCAAACATCATCTGTGAGCCTTGAAACGATAGAAAAGCGAACTTATCATCTTGCCTTTCAAACTCTAAGTTAAATCCTAAAATACCTATATAAAAATCTTTCGTTTTTTCTATATCCGAAACTGTTAGTTCTGGAATTAAGGCATTAAATTTCATTTTTTTTCACCCTCTTTTTTCTTAGTATATAATAAATACACTACTATCAAGGAGCCTAAAGACATTACTATCGTTGTAAAAATTGAACCTTCCATACCGAAAGAGCCTCCCGTTAGTATTTCAGCCCCAGTAAAACTCGACTTAAATATTGTAGATGGCATAACAATCCCACTTACTTCGATTCCCATTACTGGCCCTAGTATAAAGTTCCATATAGAATGAACACCACCTGCTATCCAGAGATTATCCGTATAATAAAATAGCAGACCAATAAATACTGCATACAAAAACAGATTCATAACTGGCATAAATTTTATTCCAGGATTCATTGAATGTAGAAATGCAAAGAATAGGGACTGAACTATTATCGAAATAACTAGACCCCAACGTACAAGTAGTCCATTTTGCATATATCCACAACATACAACTTCTTCAGCCATCCCCTGTATTAAAAATCCAATCAATAAGTCAAATACTACCGCAAAATTAACTTCCTAAATTGCAATTGCAATTTAGGAAGGTTCATTGTAAAATGAACCAAAAAATATTTGTTAATATTATCATACAATACTAAACTTGACAACATATGTCATATTTATAATTAAATTATTGTTTTGCACCTTCAATCATAAGCAATCGTTTCTTTACATCCACTCCACCACCATAGCCTCCTAAACCGCCACCACTTTCTATAACTCTGTGGCAAGGTATTATCAAGGCAATAGCATTTGCTCCATTGGCTGTCCCAACTGCACGAACTGCCTTTTCATTATCAATACTTTTTGCAAGTTCTAAATAAGATATGGTTTTACCATAAGGAATCTTCCTAAGAGCAGTCCAAACTTCCTTTTGAAAATCGGTACCAACCGTAATAATAGGAATATCAAAAACTTTTCTCTTGCCACTCAAATACTCATCAATTTGCATCTTTGTCTTACGGATAATATCATCTTCTCTTTCAACGAATTCAGCATTAAAAGCCTTTTTTATCCTATCATCTACCCTTGTCCGCATCTTCCTATATCGGAAATCAAGAATGCAAATTTCCCCTTTAAAAGAGCCTATTATTAGCTCTCCAATTTTAGTTTTATAATAGAAAATATTTATTTCATTTTTTATATTCATACTTTTTCCTCACTCAAAGTTTGACATGTATTTCTTAGTTTCAAAGGCACTTTCAATATGTACGATATTGTCAGCATTAATACCTAGTATACCTATTACATCAAAACGATATGACTCTACTATCTGATTGTTCATAATAAAAAACATAGCAGCCATAGATAATTTATTTTGCTTGCTTTCAGTAACAAATTCAACGGGTAAGCCGTGAGAGTCATCTTTCCTATATTTTACCTCACAAAAAATATACATAGAATCTTTATAAGCTATTAAATCAATCTCTCCATATCTTGTATTATAGTTATTATAAAGCACCCTATAACCCTTATCCTCTAGATATTTAGCAGCAATTTTTTCGTATACTTGACCAATTTCTTTCTTCCACATAATCCCCTCGTTATTACGAACATTTGTTCTATATTTTTATTATAAACCCTTTTATTTTATTTTTCAAGTACTTTATTAATATTTACTAATTTTTTTCCATATAAAATAAAATGACAAATCTACTTGTATTTTAAGCTGTTTTACGATAAATTAATATGAGAGGAATATCTACATTTTATAATTAAATATTCCGAGATTTAAATATAAGGGGAAATTATGGAACAAATACACGAATTTATAAACTTTCTTAATGGTATTGTATGGGGACCAGTTATCATTATCTTCTTGGTAGGAACCGGTCTAATTCTAACTATTGGAACTAAAGCTATACAATTCAGAAAAATGCCGAAGGCATTTAAACTACTATTTAATAAAAAAACTTCTGGAACAGGAGATATAACTCCATTTCAGGCTTTAATGACTTCTCTAGCAGCTACCATAGGTACAGGTAATATAGCTGGTGTTGCTGGTGCAATTGCCGCTGGTGGTCCTGGTGCAGTCTTTTGGATGTGGGTCACTGCTGCTGTTGGTGGTGCTACAAAATACGGTGAAGCCTTACTAGCAATGAAGTACCGTACTACTAACGATGCTGGCGAGCAATCTGGCGGTCCAATGTACTACATCAAGAATGGTATGAACGAAAAATACGGAGGAAACTGGGCTTGGCTAGGATGGTTATTCGCCTTCTTCGGAGCAATAGCTTCCTTTGGAATAGGAAACATGGCTCAGGCTAATTCCATAGCCTCATCACTTAAAACAACACTCAAAATAGACCCTATGCTAACTGGTATTATACTAGCCATACTTGTAGGTCTAGTTATTATTGGTGGAATAAAAAACATTGGTAAAGTAACAGAAAAAATAGTTCCTTTTATGGCGATAATTTATGTACTTGGGGCACTTGCAATAATAATTAAAAACAGTGCAATGGTAGGCACAGCTTTTTCTATGATTTTTTCATCAGCTTTTAATGCAGAAGCAGTTGGTGGCGGTCTAATAGGTACTGTAATTAGATATGGTGTCGCTCGTGGTGTTTTCTCAAACGAAGCAGGTCTTGGTTCTGCTCCTATCGCTCATGCAGCTTCGAAAAATAATGACCCTGTTAAGCAAGGAATAATCGCTTCTTTAGGCTCTTTTATAGATACAATAGTCGTGTGTACTATGACCGCTCTTGTAGTCCTTACATCGGGACTTGTAACAATAGGTTCTGACGGGCTTATGCACATACAAGGTGACCTTACAAATGCCGCCCTTACTACTACAGCCTTTCAAGTTTCCTTTGGAAACTTTGGTGGTTTCATAGTAAGTTTTGGACTCATATTCTTTGCCTTCTCAACTATTTTAGGATGGTTCTACTACGGTAGCAAATGCCTTGAGTATATAGCTGGTTACAAGGCAGTATATATTTACAAATTTATATACGTTTTAATAGTTTTTGTTGGGGCATTCTATAAATCTAGTCTAATTTGGGATTTATCAGATACATTTAATGGTGCGATGGCAATTCCAAACTTAATTGCCCTAGTATTCTTATCTCCGCTAATTTTCAAAATGACTAAGGAATATGAACAAGAACACGGAAATTAAAAAATAAGCAAAATAAATGAGAACAGTTCAATCACGGACTGTTCTTTTTATATAATTAAAATTTTTCCCAAAATATTGCAACCTTTTTAAAATCCACACCGTCTAATTAATAAAGAAAAGGAGGACGTTATGAAGAAAATAGTATTAAGCATGCTAGTAATAAGTATTATTATTTTTAGCATTAGTAAAAGTTATGGTGCAACACAGGCAGATATAAACATAATACTTGATCAAAATAAAGTAGCATTAAAAGAAGTTCCCGTTATTAGAAATGATAGAACAATGATACCACTTAGAGGTTTTTTCGAACATATCGGTGCTACTGTTGACTGGAATAAGGACACAAGACAAGCAATCATCCAAAAGGACGACATTGAAATTTTACTTACAGTCGGTAACAATTATGCCTTAGTAAATGGTAAAATATTTAAATTTGATACTCCATCACAAATTATTAATGATAAGACTTTTGTTCCAATTAGATTTGTGGCTGAATCAATGGGATTCTTCGTTGACTGGGATCCAAAAACAAGATCTGTACTAATTGATTCAAGAGAAATGGCAAGAAAAAACACTATTCCTTTAATCAAGGACTTAGAGGAATTAAATAACTTAATGAAAATTAACTTTACTCTAAATGACTACATATCAAGAAGAAGATATGGAACTATGATACGAGGAAGAAATGATGTCATGATGGATATGGAACTTGCTAATAGCTCCGAAGCTAAAAGCGAAAAGAGCTCCGACTCAGCATCTGAACACTCAAATACTAATAATCAGGTTGAAGGAGTTGAAGAAGCTGATATAGTTGTTACAAATGGCAAATATATAGCTCTAAAATCATCATATAATACACTTATATTAGTTGAAACAGATAAAGGAAAACAAAAAATTATTTTTGAAAACCCAATTAATGATGGTATAAATGAAATGTACATTACTAATAATAGATTAGTTGTTATTTCTGATAAATATCCAAAAACTATTGAAAATGGCTGGTTTTCAAACCAAAATACTAATATAAAAGTTTATGATTTGAGTATTTTACAAAACCAAAAAATTCCTGTTCCAATAATTGATAAAGACTATGAAGGTTCTTACAAAACTTCAAGGCTAATTGGTAATTATCTTTATATGGTAAACAGTAAGGTATTCCCTTTCTATGGAGATGGAATCGAAATTGATGGCTTACTTCCAAGACAATACGATAACATAAGCAAGGTAGAAAGTAAAAAGGCTGTAAATCAATTATACTACTTGCCTGGATATATCTCACCTAGTGTAACAAATTTGATTAGCTTAAATATAAATGATGGTTCATCTAACTTTGATAGCTATCTAGGATACTGTGATGGTGTTTATGCAAGCAAGGATAACATATATCTAACACAACATAAATATATATATAGTATTGACAGAGAAGCTGATTTATACCTACCTCACTATAAGAGGAAAACAAATATATATAAATTTAGCATTGCTGATGGTAAAATTACATATCAAACAGAAGGTGATGTAGACGGAACTGCTCTAAACCAATTCTCAATGGATGAATACAAAGGTGACTTTAGAATTGCAACAAGCACTGGAAATATGTGGGATGGCAACAATAAATCTAAGAACCATCTATTCATTCTAAACAAGGAATTAAAAGTTATTAGTTCTGTTAAAGATCTCGCAGAAGGCGAAACAATCTACAGTGTTAGATTTAATGGCGATAGAGTTTACATGGTTACATTTAAAAGAGTTGATCCATTATTTGTTATAGATGCTTCTGACAGACTTAATCCAAAGGCAGTTGGTAAGCTAAAAATACCAGGATTCTCAACTTATATGCACCTACTAGGAGATAGATATATATTAGGTTTTGGGCAAGATGCCTATGAGGAAAACGAAAGGACTACAGTTGGAGGATTCAAAATTTCACTATTTGATGTAAGCGACCCTAAAAATCCAAAAGAGAAGCAAAGCGAAATAATTGGAACAAAAGGAACTTACAGCGAACTTAAAGATAATCACAAAGCATTGATGATTTCTCAAAGAAAAGGCATATTCGCCTTCCCTATAAGAGTTTGCAAGGAAAAACCTTATGTTGAATCATTTAATGGAGCTTATGTATACGACCTAAGCAAAAGTGATTTTAAATTCAGGGGAGCCATTGATAATATACCGAATACTCCAGAAACAGATAGCGAAGTTAGCATAAAAGATAAAAAAAGCAAGGGATTCTATGCTTATGACTATAAAGTTAAAAGAATAATATATATTGGAAACTACCTTTATACAATATCTGATAGAAATATCGTATGTACTGAAATGAACACTATGAAAGAAATATCAAGACTTTCTTTTAACCCAGCAAATTTAGAGTTATCAAAGCCACCGTATAGGATTCCAATAGAACCTTTTATGCCTGAAAAATAATAATAAATAACAATAAATAACTATATGTAGATTCAATAAAAACTAAGCATTAATTTAGAATCTATATATAGTTATTATTTTTATTTAAATCATTATCAAAATCTAAAATTTTACAATTATTATACCGATAAAAAAATATGAAGAAGAATTTATTGTTTAATTTTGGAGAATGTTATGAAGTTAAAAAACAAATTTGCTTTGAGCATAGCTATTGCAGTAACTTTAGTTAGCTTAGTAATAATTGAATTTAGTATTGTACATGCAAGTAAATATTTGGAAAATAACATAGGAAAACAGGCAGCTGCAATTTCACAGATTATTTCAAATACGATAGATGCAGATGATTTAAGTAAAGTAAAAGAAAGCCTTGATATGCATAACATAGAATATCAAACTATCCAGAAAATGCTAAATCAATTAAGCAACAATATAGATGCAAAATTTATATACACATTTATCGATAATGGCGATGAAGTAATGTATTTAGTAGACTCTACAAAACAATCTAGCCCTGATTTTGCTGCACCTGGTGATACCGATAGCAAGGATAACTATGGTGAAGAATTAAATAAGGCTATTACGACAGGCACCGTTCAATATGGTAAGGTTTATGATAGTGGAAAATACGGAAAATTAATAACAGGCATATCCCCTATTAAAAACTCATCTGGTGAAATTATAGCCTATGCTGCTTGTGATATTTCTGCAGACAACATTGATCAATTTATAGGTAGCTACCGCAAGGTAATTAGACTGATAGTTATATTTAGCAACGTTATAATTTCTTTAATCATTATTGCCTATATTCATAATAAAGTAACAAAGCCATTACTCACTTTAAAAATCGTAATGAGCAAAATAGCGAATTCTGATTTAGATACTGACGAAGAAAAACAATTACTAAGCAAAAAGATGAAATCAAAGGATGAAATTTCTAGCATTATTCATTCAGCTTTTGAAATGAATGATACATTAATAGAAATAGTGAAAAATATCCGTTTACATGCAAATAATACGGCTGAAACAGCAAATGAACTTAAAAGTTCAGCCGGAATAACTAGCGATAGTGCAAAAGATGTTTCAACTGCTATAAGCAACCTTGCCGATGGCGCAAACGGACAAGCAGAAGATACTTGCCAAGCTGCTAAAAGTATGGAAGAAACTAACAATTCCCTACAACAAATGGCTATGGTTCTAAACGAATTAATATTTGCTGTTAAAAACATCGAAGTTAAGAAGAATGAAGGTAAAGAAGCCTTAGGAGAATTACAAAATCAAATTAGTGAAGTAAAAGACTTAGCTATAAATGTAAATCAAACAATAGTTGAAACCAATAATAGTGCTGAATCCATTTCAAAAGCCAGTGAAATGATACAAGCTATAGCCGACCAAACTAACCTACTCGCTTTAAATGCTGCAATTGAAGCAGCTAGGGCTGGCGAAGCTGGTAGAGGATTTTCAGTAGTAGCTGATGAAATCAGAAAACTAGCTGAAGATTCTACTAAATTTACTGAAGAAATAAAAAGTATTATTGATGATTTAAAAACCAAAGTTAGTAGCACAGTTGGAACAATGGAATATGTTGGGAAAGTAGTCGAAAAGCAAGATGAACAAAATAAACTAACCAAGAATAAATTTGATGAAATTGAAACAGCTGTTAATATAAGTAGAGAAATAGTTAAACTCGTAGATACAAATTCTACCGTAATGACAGAAAATAATAATCGAGTTATGGAAGTTATTAGCAATCTTTCTGCAATAGCTGAAGAAAATGCTGCTATAAGCGAAGAAGCATCAGCAAGTGTTCAAGAACAAACTCTAGCAATTAGCGAACTTTATAATGCAAGTAATGAATTATCAGAAATTGCCTTGCAACTAAAAGATGAGGTTTCAGTTTTTAAAATTGATGAAAAAAATGATGAAATCGAAGGTTAATTAATAGATATTTAAGGGTTGAGCAAAAGGCTTAACCCTTTTTTATTGTGTATATCAATAAAATAAGAAAATGAAAAACCACGATATTATTATCCCGTATTTCTAAAATGAAAAACTAAGAACGGGAGCGATTCGCACAGTAATTTATATAATGTTATTTACATCTACTTAATCAACCTGCACTTCCGTTCTCGGAGTTTTCTGGCTAATCGAAAGGCTGTGGTGAAATGCTGAAATGCTGAAATCCGATATTATTCGCACTGAAGTATAATTCTGACGAATGTCTTTCTCATTACTGTTGGGAATATCGGATTTCTATAT
>PDWI01000928.1_pt1 | contig 47618 bp, 42 predicted proteins | sample 1430891 | NCBI WGS metagenome assembly PDWI01 (sample SAMN01162508, study PRJNA174530) | Oral metagenome, whole genome shotgun sequencing project. | biome: Marine environment; feature: Marine mammal; material: Swab sample of the gingival sulcus; isolation source: swab sample of gingival sulcus...
TTTAAGAAGTGGAAAGTATCTGATGGAGTAGTTATTGAAGGAGTAAATGAGCCAACTACTACATTTATTATGCCTAATAAGGTTGTAGATATAGAAGCTATTTTTGAGAAACTAAATGAAGAACCGAATGATGATCCATCTGTTAAAAAATATGATGTTCTTATTTCAGATTTTGATTTAGAAAAAGAATTTGAAAAAGATGAGGTATCAGAAAATACTTTAATAGCTGATATAGATGGCGCAAGTGAATTTATAACTGGAATAGAATCACTTGATAAGTTTGGTAGTTGGTCAGTTAGAAAGAGTGCAAGCGAAACGATTGAAATTGAAAAAGGCAAATTATCAAATAAGAAAGTTAGTGAACTTGTTAATACTCTTACTAACGGTGTAGTAATAACAGCTATTGAAAAAGAAGAACAACCAGCTGAAAAAACTTATAATCTAAGTATTAAAAACTTTGATTTAACTCAAAAATTGGAGAAATCTAATGTAGCAGAAAGCACTGTAATTGAAGATATAGATGGCGCAAGTGCATTTATAACTGCGATAGAAGAATTAGATAAATTTAAACATTGGTCAGTTGAAAAAGCTGCAAATGATAGTATTGAGATTGCAAAAGGTGAATTGGCTGAAAAAACAGTTGGTGAACTTGCAAATACTACTAGCGGAAGTGCTATTATAGTAGCAGTTGAAAAGAGTAGCGAACCAAATGACGACGAAGAGGATGATCCATCTGTTAAAAAATATGATGTTCTTATTTCAGATTTTGATTTAGAAGAAGAATTTGAAAAAGATGAGGTATCAGAAAATACTTTAATAGCTGATATAGATGGCGCAAGTGCATTTATAACTGGAATAGAATCACTTGATAAGTTTGATAGTTGGTCAGTTAGAAAGAGTTCAACTGAAACTGTTGAAGTTGCAAAGGGCGAATTAGTAGGCAAGAAAGTTAGTGAGCTTGTTAATAGTATTACTAACGGTGTAGTAATAACAGCTATTAAAAAAGAAGAACAACCAGCTGAAAAAACTTATAATCTAAGTATTAAAAACTTTGATTTAACTCAAAAATTTGAGAAATCTAATGTAGCAGAAAGCACTTTAATTGAAGATATAGATGGAGCAAGTGCATTTATAACTGCGATAGAAGAGTTAGATAAATTTAAACATTGGTTAGTTGAAAAAGCTGCAAATGATAGTATTGAGATTGCAAAAGGTGAATTGGCTGAAAAAACAGTTGGTGAACTTGCAAATACTACTAGTGGAAGTGCTGTTATTGTAGCAGTTGAAAAGAGTAGCGAACCAAATGACGACGAAGATGAAGAAGAAGCTTATAATATTTGGGTATATGTGTCTGATATAAATAACAATAAACGAATAGATGGTGAAAAGATTAAGTCTAATCAGAAGTTTTCTGAAAATGATGATATAAGAGAAGTATTGGAAGATATTATGAATTCATATGGATTTGACCATTTTGATTATTATGATGGCAGTTCATATATATCGGTAGATAATATTTTAGATAAAAAAGCGTCAGAAATTGCGTATTTATACTCTGATGGAGATTATTATATAGACTTATATGGGATGGAATAAATATACTATTATAGATTGTAGGATGTTGATTATTTCAACATCCTGCAACTAAAACTAAAATAGGAGGATATGATGAATAAAAAGATATTATCATTTGTAATTACGCTTTCACTTATTTTTTCTAATTTTTCATTTGCTTTTGCAGATACGACCTTGAATAGAGAAGTAAAAGAAGAAAAAAGCAAATATGCAAATGTGCTTGAAGATTCTAAAAATGATGATAAATTAGTAGAAAAATCATTTATTATAGAGTTTAAGGAAGAAAATCGTGATAAGGTTAAACAAAAATTAAAATCTATAGATGGCGTAGAGATAAATTATGAATATAGTTTAGTTCTTAATGGCTTATCAGCAAAAATAGAGTTAGGCTCTATTGATAAAGTGCTTAAAATAGCAGAAATTACAAATATTCAAGAAAGTTTTCCAGTAGAACCTGCTACATTTAATGCAAAGAAACTTTCTAAAGTAATAGAGGCTATGGAAAATACCAATTTTCAAGGGAAAAATTATGGTTTTGATGGTAGAGGAATGGTAATCGCCACAATAGACTCTGGTGTTGATACAGCACATAAAGATTTAAGATTAGATGATGATGCTAAAGATTTTGTAAAAATAAAAAATATAACAAAAGGTGGTAATTTTACTTTAAAAGTTCCTCACGGTTTTAACTATGTTGAGGGAAATAGAAATGTAAAAGACGATTTTGTATGGGCTCATGGTCAGCATATTGCTGGTATATTAGCTGGTTGTGCTAGTGTAGAAGATGCTGAAAAGGGTCTTGGTGTTAGAGGTGTTGCACCTAATGCACAGATACTAGCATATAAAATATTTACAGACAAACGTGATGATGATGGATTTATGGGTTCATCTGGAGATGACTCTGTTTATCACGCTATGGAAGACGCTATAAAGCATGGTGCCGATGTTATAAGTTTGAGTATTGGAGAACCTGGTTTTGGTAGAAGAGGGGATTTATACGGAAGTGCTATTGAAAATGCTAAGAAAAATGGTGTTATAGTTTGTGTTTCTATGGGTAACTATGGTGCTTTATCTTCTGAAAACACTTACGATAATAACTCTACTGAAATGTTAGGTATGAAAGATACTTCTATAATTGTAAGTGGTGCAGCAAATAAAAATGGTATAGGTGTAGGTGCAGCTAAAAATACTAAGAATTTTATGGATTCTTTTGTTTTAGATGGTAAGAGTTATCCTTTTGCACCTATAAGAGATAGAATTTTTGAACTTGCTCCAAAGGATGAGAAATCTTATGATTTTGTATTTCTTGGTAGAGGATTAGATGAAGATTATGATGGTATTGATGCCAATGGAAAAATTGTAGTTGCTCTAAGAGGAGCAGAAAGTGTTTGGGACAAAATAGAAAGAGCTAATGTAAAAGGTGCTACTGGTTTTATCTTGGTAAATGATATAACTCATAAAACAAGAGACACTTATTTAACTGAATTTCCAAACTATTTTGAATATATGAATGATTTTTCAAATGGGGATAAAATCTGGGCTATTGGTGTTAATGGTAATATAGGTAGAGAGCTATTTGATATACCTGAAAGCCTAGAAGAACGTATTGTACCTAGAAAAGAAGTTATGAATAGAAGCTTCTATGTTTCTGATGAGAAAGTTGAAACTGTTGTCGGTGATGATATAACTGTTTCTGGATTTAGTTCTTGGGGACCTAATGTTATGTTAGAGTTAAAACCAGATGTTGTAGCTCCAGGGCAAGAAATTGTATCAACAGGTATAGTTAAAGACTCTAAGGACACTTATGTAAGAATGTCTGGAACATCTATGTCTACACCTCATGTTGCAGGTATATCTACTTTACTGCTATCAAAAGTAAAGGCTGATATGCAGAGTTTAATAGATAATGAAGAATTTGACAAAGTTGATTTAGTTAAACATCTTATGATGAATACAGCTAAACCGCTTAATGATGCTAATGGTATTGAAACATCTCCTAGACAGCAAGGTGCTGGTTTTGTAGATACAAATGCTGCATTTTCAAATAATGTAATAGTTTCATATAGCAAAATGCCATCTGTATCGTTAAAAGAGATACCATATAGTGTAGATGAAAGCGAATTCGAGCTTACATTATATAACTTTGGAGATAAATCAGAAGAATTTGATATTTCATTTAGTGGAATTTTAACAGATGAAATTGTTCAAGTTAAGAAGATAAATGAAGATTATAGTGAAAGTTATGAGGGAGAAATTCACCCTAAAGAATTAGAAAATTGTAGTATTAATTCAGATAAGGATTCAGTAATAGTTGAGCCTAATTCAAAAGCAAAAGTAATGATAACTTTAAATACAAGAGCTGCTGATGAGGGATTTGTAGAAGGATTTGTTTATTTTACTCCTAAAGATAGTTCAACTAATCAACCAAGACTCGTTGTCCCATATATGGGTTATAAAGGTGATTTTGGTAAAGAAAATATAATTGACCCTCCAGCTTGGGAGGAAAATTCAAAAACAAAATTAACTTCTTTAATGACAGGTGTTTCATCTAGTACAGGTGAACAAATTTATGAGGAAATGGGAAAAGATGAAAATGGCAATATAAATCCTGATATGATTGCTATGAGTAACGAAGTTCATTATCCAGGAGTTATAAGTGTGATTGTTCCTAGAATAATTGCTTTAAGAGATGCTGTTGATTATGAAGTTTCTTTAGTTAATGAAAAAAGTGAAGACGCTGAGAGTATTTATGTTTTTGCTAAAGGAAATGTATTCAAAAAATTTATTAACTCTTATTATATAGAGAGAGATTGGTATAAATCAATAGCTGAATCACCTGATTTCACAATGGAATGGAAAGGTTATTTATTTAACAATCAATATAATGGTATAACTGAAGATGGACTATATGCACCTAGAACAGCACAAGAGGGACAGTATTATATTAGATTAAAGTTTAGAAATTCTATGGATAAGGATTATCAGTTGACATATATGCCGTTAAAAATTGATAATACTAAGCCAGAAGTAGAAAAAGTAGAGTATATCGAAGATAAGAGTGAATTAAAAATATCATTCAATGAAAACTTTGGTATGCACGTTCCTGAAGTTACTCTCGATAGTAAAAAACTTAATAATGTACAAAGGATAGATAAAAACAATTTTGTGGTTAAGGATGTAAAACTTAATATATTAAGTGAAAATAGAGTGGTAATTAAAGCTACTGACTATGCTAATATACCATGTACTCTTACTAAGTCTATCTCAGAAAAACTATTTAAGTTTAAAAATTTAAGTGCTATTAAGAAAAGTTCTAATGTAAATATGACATTAAAAGGTGAATTTTTATCAGAGAAAGTAGATACTATTATAGCTAACTTAAATGATAACGATATGAATGTTTCAATAGATGGAAATAAGTTTGAAATTGCATTAAATGGTATAGAAGATAAGAATACTTTAAAACTTGAATTTAGAAAAGGTTCTCAAATTATAGCAAAACATGAAGAAAAAATTTATAGAGATTCTAAACCGCCAGTGTTTGAGTTTGATGTTGATTATGATATTAATGGTAAGGTTAGAGTCGATAATTTTGGAAACTATGAAATAAAAGGTAAACTAACAGACGATATAAGTGATAGTGAAAATATTAAATTATTTTATAGTTACAATGTGTTTGACAGAAAAACAATAAAAAAGGCTAAAGTAGGTAAAGACTCTAAATTTAGTATAAAAGTTAATGTAGATAAGTATCCTGTTATCTATGTTTACGCAGTTGATGAGAGTGGAAATAAAACTGATAAATTAGCAAATCATTTTAATCCACAACAGTATTATTCGGGTGGAAATTCTCATTCAGTAAATGGAAAAGTAGTAGCAAGACATGGGGCATTTGCAAATGGTAATGATGTAATTTATCCAAAACACCCTTGGCTTATGGTAACTAGTGATTCTATTATGCATGATGGTTCTTTAGCTAGTGGTGGAAATGAAGATGCATTTACTAAAGTAGTTGTTAGAGGTAAAAAAGGTCAAAAACTAGAAGTTAGGTCATACAATCCAGAGAAAAATGGATATAAACCAATAAAAAATGCCGATGGATATGGTGCTGTTCAAACTTTCTATTATGAACAAGATGATGAATTATCTGATATTTACGCTAGATTATTATATGGATTTAACTGTGTAAATGTTAGATTATATGATTCTAATGACAATATAGTTCTTGATAGGGGATATACATTCTTTGTAGATTTAAAATCTCCTGAATTAGAATTTTACAACGTTTCGCCATATGAATACAACGGAAGTATGGTTGATGGATATGACGGTATCTTCTATGCTAAAAGTGAAAAATTTGATATAGAGGGTGCTATTGATGACGATAGTTATGAAATGAGTGTATTTATTAACGATAGCGAGGTAACTAGATGGTCGCTATTTGGTGAAATGAATCAAAAGAGAAGATTTGTTCATACTCATAAAGGAAAAGATGGAGATTTTATTAGAATAAAGGCAGCCGATGTTGCTGGATATGAAGAAGAATTTTCATATAAGTTAGTGATTGATGATATAGCTCCGACTGTAGAATTATCATCAAATGATAACTATAGCGATGAATCTACGTTAGAAGTTGTAGTTAAGGATGAGATTTCAGGTGGAAGAGTTGCTGATAAGAGCTATGTTGAGACAACTGTAACAGTAAATGGAAAGCTTTATCAAAAAGGTGATATGCTTAAAAATTATAAAACAAAAAATGATAGTGGATACTATATAGTTGTAAGAGCAATTGATAGAGCTGGAAACGTTACTATCGTTGATAAAAAGGTAAATGTTAAGGATAGCAATATTGATAAGGTTGCTTTAAAAGAACAAATCGCAAAATCTGAACGTTTTACAAAAGTAGATGAGTTATTAGAACTTAACGGTTTTGTAGGAAAATATGATTTTGTAGAGTTTGCTCCTTACTACGAATCAAGGTCTGATGATGAATTAGAAAAACTTGGTTATGTTAATTTAGACAGTATCAATCCATATAAAATAATAGATAAAATAGAGCCGTTACAAGCTAAAGAATTTACTTTCTTTGTAAGATTTGAAGATGACAATGGAGTAATTACTATAAAAGAGTTTGAAGTTAATAGAGGTGCTAAAAAAGATAAGAATTCTAATATAGAAGTTATCGTTTATTCTGAAAATGGAGAAAGTAAGATTATTCCAAGTTATGGAGACAAAAATTTAAGATATAGAGTTTCTGCTCTAATAGGAAATAAATATGGCGAATATAATGATATATTAGATTTCATTAAATTTAAGTTTGAAAATGGTAGTAAATCTGCTAAAGAGAGAAATATAGAATCTATGTTTATTAGAAAACCAGTTAATTTTGGTGTACCAGAAGATCAAAAATATAATAGTTTAGAAGATTTAAAGAAAGCTATTATAGATGGTGGAGAAAAAAATATAGAGTATATATTTGTTAAAATTAAATAATAGTTAATATAAAATATAGGGAGCCTTATTTAAGACTCTCTATATTTTTATAGTTATATTTAATTAATTTCTTGGAAAACGATTAAAAAAGTTTTATAATGAAAAAAGAGAATAAATTGGAGGTTGTTATATGAATATTTTGGTTATAAATTGTGGTAGTTCATCATTAAAATATCAGTTACTTAATATGAATGATGAATCTGTACTTGCTTCTGGATTAGTAGAGAGAATAGGTATTGAGGGTTCGCAACTAAAGCATGAAAAAACAGGTATGGATAAAGAAGTTATAAAAGTAGCTATGAAAGACCATAAAGAAGCTTTGGGTCACGTTTTAGATGCACTTACTCATGAGAAGTATGGTGCGATTAAGGATTTAAAAGAAGTTGATGCTGTAGGACATAGAGTTGTACATGCTGGAGAGAAATATTCTAGTTCAGTAAAAATCACTGATGATGTTATTAAAGCTTTAGAGGAATGTATTGAACTTGCTCCGCTTCACAACCCACCAAATTTAATGGGTATTGAGGCTATGAATGAGTTATTGCCAAATGTTCCAAGTGTAGGTGTATTTGATACTGCGTTCCATCAAACAATGCCAGCGTCGTCATACATTTATGCACTTCCATATGAATTATATGAAAAGCATGGTGTAAGAAGATATGGTTTCCATGGAACTAGCCATAGATATGTTTCCCAACAAGCTGCTGAAATGCTTGGTAAAGATATTAAAGATTTAAAAATTATTACTTGTCATTTAGGAAATGGTGCGTCTGTTGCGGCTATTAAAGATGGTAAGGTTCTTCATACTTCTATGGGCTTTACTCCTCTTGAGGGGCTTATTATGGGAACTAGATGTGGAGATATTGACCCAGCAATTGTTACTTATGTAATGAATAAAGAGGGTCTTGATTTAAAAGCTATGGATAATCTTTTAAATAAAAAGTCGGGAGTGCTTGGTATTTCAGGAATTTCTAGTGACTTTAGAGATATTGAAGGAGCAGCTGCTGATGGAAATGAAAGAGCAAAACTTGCTTTAGAGGCGTTTGATAATAAAGTTACTCGTTATATAGGTGGATATGCTGCTCTTATGGGTGGAGTAGATGTTATAGTATTTACTGCTGGTCTTGGAGAAAATTCTATAGGGAATAGAAAATCAATTTGTTCTTCTCTTGGATTTATGGGAGTTGAGATTGATGATGAAAGAAATAATGTAAGAGGTAAGGATACTATCGTTAGTACAGATGGCTCAAAGGTTAAGGTTTTAGTTGTTCCAACTAATGAAGAATTAATGATAGCTAGAGATACTTTAGAATTAGTAAAATAAATTATGTTTATATAAGCGTAATAACCTTGACAAAGCTTAGAAACGCAGATATAATATTAATGTTGTATTGAGGTGAATATATTGATTATTGATTTATCACCCATTTTTAATGGTAAATGTGGTAATGAACGCTATGTTGATAGTTTTAATTTACAAGTGAGCTATATTGAACACGTTGGTGCTTTAAGTTGTTCTCCTGTAGAGGTTACTGCAAACATAGGAAAAGTAGGCGATGACATTTGTATCGACTGCAATTATAGATGTGAAATGACTTTTATTTGTAGTCGTTGTGTTGAGGATGTACTCTTTCCGATTAGTGAAAAGTTTGAGATAAAACTTTCAGGAGAGGAACTTGAGGATTTAAAAGATTCTAATATTCTTGATAAACAGATGTTAAATATGGATTTACTCATTTCAGATGAATTGATTGAACATTTACCGTCTAAGGTGTTATGTGCACAAACTTGTAAAGGTTTATGTACTGAATGCGGAAAGAATTTGAATGTTGGTGGATGTGATTGTGAAATCGACAATATAGATCCCCGATTTAAAATTTTAGAAGGTTTATTTTCAGAATAAGGAGGTGTAGAAATGGCATTACCAAAGCGTAAAATTTCTAAATCCAGAAGAGATAAGAGAAGAGCTAGCAATATAAAAATGACAGCACCTAATGTGATAGAGTGTCCAAATTGCCACGAACCAAATGTTTCTCATAGAGTGTGTGATTCATGTGGTTACTATGATGGTGAAGAAGTTATTCAAAAGTAATATGATATTTATATGATGTTAGCAAGGGGATTACGTTAATTCGTAGTCCCCTTTTAAATTAATTAATAATACTACAACAATTTGTCTTATAATAGCATAATAGGCTATCAGAAAATTTAAAAAAATGATACAATTAAGGTTAAGATAAATGCAAATTGTTGAATGAGGTAAAAATTGAAAATGAAACAGAAAATAAAATTAACACAATATAGCAAGACATCTGGTTGAGCAGCAAAAATTGGGCCAGAAACCCTTTCTCAAGTTTTGGGAAAATTACCTAAGTTTTCAGATGATAATTTAATAGTTGGTCTTGATACAGCAGATGACGCTGCTGTATATAAGTTAGATGATGATAAAGCTATTATTCAAACATTGGATTTTTTTACTCCAATTGTAGATAATCCTTATGATTTTGGAAGAATAGCAGCAGCAAATTCTCTTAGTGATGTTTATGCTATGGGAGGAGAACCACTTATAGCACTTAATATAGTAGGATTTCCAAGTTGCTTGGATATGGACATATTAGCAGATATCTTAACTGGTGGAGCTGATAAAGTCAAGGAAGCTGGAGCGATACTTGTTGGAGGACATACAATAGATGATGATGAACCTAAATACGGTTTGTCTGTAACGGGAATGGTTCATCCTAACAAAGTATTATCTAATGCCACAGCTCAAGTTGGTGATGTTCTTATTCTTACAAAGCCTATTGGTATAGGCGTTATGAATACTGCAATCAAGGGTGGTTTGGCAACTGATATTGAAATTAAAGAGCTTATTGATATTATGGCTTATCTTAATAAAGATGCCGCGGATGGTATGAAAAAAGTAAAAGTAAATGCGTGTACTGATATTACGGGATTTGGACTTATAGGTCATTTATATGAGCTTGCTAGTGCGTCTAATATTTCTATAGATGTATATTCTAATAAAGTTCCTTTTATAGAATCTGCTAAAACATATGCTCAAATGGGGCTTGTTCCTGCTGGTATGTATAGTAATAGAAATTATGTAAATCAATATGTTGACATAGATAATGGTGTGGACGAAGTTATAAAGGATTTATTATATGACCCTCAAACATCGGGTGGACTACTTATATCATTACCTGAAGAAGAGGCGAAAAAGCTTATGGCAACTTATAGTAAAATTTTAAAAACTGATTATAACATCATAGGAAAAGTAGTTGAAAAATCTGATAAATTTATATATGTAAAGTCTGAATGTGAGTAGCTAAACTAGGAGGCTTCTATGTTAGAACTTAGTCAAATAGGAGAATTAGTTAAATATTCTCAAGATGATATTATAGTTAGTGAAGGCGAGTTAAGTTCGTCTATGTATATTATATTAAATGGTAATGCAAATGTGTATATAAGTTCGTTTTCTGATACTCCAACGAAAGTTGCAGAGATTGGTAAAGGTGATTTTTTTGGCGAGATGTCGCTACTTGAAGATATGCCAAGAAGTGCGACTATAATAGCATCAGTTGATACTATTGCTATAAAAATTGATAGAGATAGTTTTGATATTTTGCTTGAGAATAGACCTGATATTATTATGAAAATGCTTAAAAATATGAGCTCTAGGATTCGAAAATGCAATGAACAAATCACAGATTTAAAAACAAATGATATATCTACTAAAAAATCTATAAATAATGATTTTGAAATTAGTAATAGACCTGTTAAGAGAGAAGAGGTTAAGCCAAGTTTAAGGAGTGCAAATAAAAATTTTAATACAAAAAATTTAGACCCAGAAAAAATTAAGACATTAAAGGATATTTTGCCTGAACATCATCATGTGTATAAACATGAAATTTATACTGATGAGTACACAAGAGTCGTAATGGATAAAAAGGTTGAATGTCCTCTTTGTAGTGAAATCTTTTCTGTGGATTTATTAAGAAATTCAAAAATGAATTTTATTGGGGAAGATAGTTTGTTTAGGAAAGTTTATGATAATATAAATCCACTTGCAAACAATATATGGACATGCCCAAATTGTCATTATTCCAAATATTTTTATAATTATCATGCACTTGTTCCATATAGGAAGAAACCCATTGAAGATGTTTTAAAACATATTAAAATTTCGATAAATTTTAAAAACAATTCGCAAGATAATATAAATATAATTTTTATTAAATATTTTTTAGCAATTTATATTGAAGAAAATGCTCCAAATTCAAATAGTATGTACTTAGGTAAATGTTGGTTAAATGTGCATTGGTTATATAAAGATGTAAAGGATGAAGTTATGGCTAAATATGCACTTTATAAAGCGCATTATTACTATAAAGATGCTTATTATAATCAGCCTATTAGATTGGGATTTGAAGAAGAATTAAAATTGGGTGTTTTAGTTGCTGAGTTATGTTTTTATTGTGGTGAGGAAAAGGATGCTTATCTTATGCTATCTAAGTTGGTAGTTGATAGGGATATGCCTGCTAAATTAAAAAAATACGCTTCGGATTTAATGTATGCGGTAAAAGAAAAAGTAAAACAGTTAAAAAAGGGTAGTGGTGATGAGTAAGATTATGAATAAGAAATTATTAAGAAATTTACCAAAAGTAGATGAGTTATTAAATAATAAAACAATAAAGAGATTATGTGATACATACTCAAGAAAATTTTTAGTTGATATTATTAGGGAAACTTTAGATTCTTTAAGAAAAGATATTGTTTCAGATAAAGATTGTTTATTAGCTGAAGATTGTATTTTAGTTGAGAATATAGTTAATAAAATTGAAGCTAAAGTTTTAAGCATATATTCATATAAATTAAAAAGGGTTATTAATGCAACTGGAGTAGTTATACACACAAATCTTGGGCGTTCGTGTTTACCATATAGTATAAGAGAACATTTTTCAGATATAGCTACATGTTATTCGACATTAGAGTTTGATATTAACAATGGCAAAAGAGGTTCTAGGTATAGTCATGTTGAAGACTTACTATGTAGGATTACTGGTTCAGAAGCTGCTATGGTAGTTAATAATAATGCTGCTGCTGTTATGCTTACTCTTAGTACAATGTGTAAAGATACCGAAGTTATAGTATCAAGAGGTCAGCTAGTAGAAATAGGTGGTTCTTTTAGAATACCAGAAGTTATGAAACAAAGTGGAGCTAAACTTGTAGAAGTGGGTGCTACTAATAAGACTCATTTAAAAGATTATGAGGGTGCTATTACAGAAGAAACATCAGCCCTTTTAAAAGTTCATACAAGTAATTATAGAATTCTTGGTTTTGCAGAGGAAGTAGAAGCAAAAGAACTTGTTCCATTAGCTAATCAATATAATATACCTGTAATTGAAGATATAGGTAGTGGTTCATTGATTGATTTATCAAAATATGGACTTATGAAGGAACCAACTGTTAGAGAAGCTATTGAAAGCGGAGTAGATGTCGTTACTTTTAGTGGCGATAAAATGCTTGGTGGCCCTCAAGCAGGTATCATTGTAGGTAAAAAGAAGTATATAGATGCTATGAAAAAAAATCAATTAACTCGTGCGTTAAGGGTAGATAAAATGACATTATCAGCATTAGAGGGAACTTTAAAATGTTATTTAGATGAAACTACGGTTATTGACGAAATACCTACGCTTAAAATGCTTACAATGTCTTATGAAGAGACAGTTAAAAGAGCGGTAAAATTAAAAGATATGATAGATAAAAGCGTTATTAAAGGAGTAAAAGTTACCCTTTGCAAAGATTATTCTGAAGTTGGTGGTGGAAGTTTACCGCTTGAAAAACTACCATCTGAGGTATTAAAAATAACGGTAGATGGGTATACACCAAATAAGCTCATTGATTCGTTTAGAGAGTTGACTATACCTATTATTGCTAGGATTTTAGATGATACGGTAGTTATTGATACTAGAACTCTATTTGATGGTGAATTTAAATGTATTGTAGATTTACTGGCTGAGCTAGTTTATGGTGAGTATATCCCTGAAATGGATTAAAATATTATTTATATAAAGGAGTAGCAATGACAAATTTTATAATAGGTACTGCTGGTCATATTGACCATGGTAAAACTACGATTATAAAAAGACTTACGGGAATAGAAACTGATAGATGGGAAGAAGAAAAAAAGAGGGGAATAACTATAGACTTAGGATTTGCTTATTTTGATTTACCAAACGGGCATAGAGTTGGAATTATAGATGTTCCTGGTCATGAAAGATTTATAAAAAATATGCTTGCTGGGGTTAGTGGAATAAATTTAGTTTTATTTGTTATTTCTGCTGATGAGGGTGTTATGCCGCAAACGCAAGAGCATTTAGATATATTAAATATATTGGAGCCTGAGCGTGGGATTATACTTTTAAATAAAGTGGATTTAGTCGATGAAGACTGGCTTGAAATGGTGACTGAAGAGGTAAAGGAAAAATGTAAGGGTACATTTTTAGAAGACGCACCTATTCTTCCAGTGTCTGCTATTACAGGTCAAGGTTTTGACAGATTAAATCAGATGATACAAGAATACGCAAATGAAATAAATATTGAAAATACAACTGGAGCACCACGAATCTGTGTTGATAGGGTATTTACTTCGACTGGGTTTGGTACAGTTATAACTGGAACTTTGATGGATGGTGATTTACTTGTAGGAGATGAAGTAGTAATATATCCTAAAAAAATTGAAACTAGGGTTAAAAATATTCAAGTTCATGGTGAAAAAATAGATAAGGCTTATTTGGGGCAAAGGGTGGCTGTTAATCTTGCAAATGTAAAGAAAGATGAGATAAGTCGTGGTGATGTTATAGCTTTTAAAGATACTATAAAATCAACGCATATGCTAGATGCTAAGTTTAAATTGCTCCCTAATTCAAATAGAGAGTTGACTAATAGAACAAGACTGAGACTATATCAAGGTTCAAAAGAAGTTTTATGTAGATTGATTTTACTTGATAGAGAGGTTTTAAAAGCTGGAGAAGAGGCTTTTGTTCAGTTTAGATTAGAAGAAACTACAGCTTGTAGATTTGGAGATAAATTTGTTGTTAGATTTTATTCTCCGCTTGAAACTATTGGCGGTGGAGTTATATTAGACCCTAATGCTGCTAAGCATAAGAGATTTAAAGAAAATGTCATTAAAGAATTAGAACTTAAAAGTCAAGGAAATCCAGCTTCAGTTATTGAGAAAGCTCTTGAGAGATTGTCAAAAAATATGCCGACATTATCAGATATAGTTAAGCAATCAGGTACTCAAGAACATACAGTTGTTGAGGTTTTAGAAGATTTAATTCAAAATAAATTAGCGTTTAAAATACTTGATAGGTATTATGTTCATATTGAATATATAGATTCACTTACAGAAAAATCAATTAGAGTGTTAAATGATTATCATAAAAAATATCCTCTTAGAATAGGAATGAAAAAAGAGGAATTAAAAAGCAAGTTATCGTTTAATGATAGCGTAAAAGTGTTTGATGCTTTGATTTCACTTGTTGTTCAATCTCAAGATATATCTTTTAATAATCAGATGTTATCTTTAGCTGAATTTAAAATTGCTCTTAATAAAAGAGAACAACAATTATTTGATAGTATACTTAATTTATATAAGGAAGCTGGATATAAACCACCAAACATTCAAGAGGTTATAAAGTTGTTAAATATTAGTAATAAAGACAAAGAAATTGTTAATTATTTGTTAGAAAATAAGTTTTTAGTAAAAATTAATGATAATATATATTTAACGGAACAAGATTTTAATGTAGCTAAACAAAAGTTAATTAAATTTATTGAGGATAATGGGCAAATCGCTCTTTCGGATTATAGAGATTTATTAGAAACTTCAAGAAAAGTGGCTGTTGCTTTACTAGAATATTTTGATGAAAATAAAATTACTAAAAGAGTCGAGAATGTTAGAGTTTTGGGAGGGATAAAAAGTGGCAAGTAATATTTTGGTAGTTGATGATGAACCAATTTTACTTAAAGGCTTAAAATTTAGTTTAGAACAAGACTATTATATTGTAGACACAGCAGAAGATGGAATAGAAGCTTATAATAAAATAATGACTAATAATTATGACATTGTAATATTGGATTTAATGTTGCCGCGTATGGACGGTTTAGAAGTGTGTAGAAAAGTTAGGGAAGAATCAATGGTACCTATCATTATTTTAACTGCAAAAGGTGATGATTCTAGCAAATTGCTTGGGCTTGAATATGGGGCTGATGATTATATAACTAAGCCATTTAATGTTTTAGAGTTAAAGGCTAGAATAAAAGCTATATTAAGACGTATGAAAATTAGTGACCAAGTGGCTACAAGTTTTATTAATGCTGGAAATTTTACTATAAATACACTTGGTAGAAAAGCAACTATTGATGGAAATGAGATTAATCTAACAGCTAAAGAGTTTGATTTACTTATGCTTTTGGTTATGAATAAGGAAAAAGTTTATTCAAGGGAAGAATTGTTAGAGACGATTTGGGGATATGAATATTTTGGAGATGTGAGAACTGTAGATGTACATATAAGACGACTTAGAGAAAAAATAGAAACTAATGCATCTCAACCAGAATATATTATCACTAAATGGGGAGTGGGTTACTATTTTAAAGACTGATAAAATTTTTATAAGTGTTAGGTGGAAGCTTGTTTCCACCTATTTGTTATTGACAATATTTACACTTGCCATAATGTTTTTATTTATTAAAAAATTTATTGTTAATGATTTTATTAGAGAGATAGGGGATTATGCTCTTTCTCAGGGTAAAATTATTACAGAACAGGTTGAGCCTTCATTTGATAACTTATCTAGTGAATATACATTTCAGTATGTTGAAAATTTAGTAAAAAGATATAGTTTAGAAATGAATTCAAGGATTTTATTAATAAATAAATTAGGTGATGTGGTATTAGATACAAGTGATGGATTAGTTGGAGAAAATTATGCTAAAGTTAAAGAAATTAGAATGGCTTTAGATGGAAATTCAGATTTACAAGTGTATAATTCTCCCAATAAAAAGGGTAAAATTTTATATTTAGGCACACCTATTAGCAATGGGAAAAGTACCATTGGAGCAGTGTTTATGTCTATGTCTGTGGATAGAATATTTAATAAAATTTCTAAGCAATTGTTTAGATTAATGATTTTATCTATAGCGTGTCTTTTTGCGACTGCTATTATTGGATTTTTATTTGCTGATGTTTTATCTAGGCCGCTTGAAAATATTACATATTATGTGCGTGATATTACAAAGGGAATTCATAACAAAAGACTAGATGTTAATGGAAATGATGAATTTACTAATTTGTGTAATGCTTTTAATATTATGGTTACTAAGTTAGATAAAGTTGATGAACAGAGAAGAGCGTTTGTATCAAATGTGTCACATGAACTTCGTACTCCTATGACATCATTAAAAATACTGTCTAGTTCTCTTTTGGATAAAGAACATTGGGAAGAAGAAAAGTATAGAGAATTTTTAACTGATATAGATGATGAGATAACAAGATTAAATAATCTTATAGATAGTTTATTAGAGCTTGTTAATTTAGAAAAAGAAGAGTTGGATATTAATTATGAGACTACATATGTTAATTATTTAATAAAGAATGTTATTAGAAAATTATTGCCACTGGCAAATTATAAGAACATTGATTTAGAATTTACAGAATCTGAAATGATAACTATGGATGCTGATGTATATAAAATGCAGCAATGTTTAATAAATATCATAGGAAATGCAATTAAATATACACCTGAAAATGGAAAAGTTATTATTGAATTTTATAATACTAAGTCAGGTGAGGTAACTATTATAGTTAGTGATAATGGTATAGGGATTCCTCCTGAAAGACTTGAGAATATATTTGATAGATTTTATAGGGTTGATAAAGCAAGATCTCGAAGCACAGGTGGTAATGGACTTGGTTTATCTATTGCACAGCAAATAGTTCATCTTCATCAAGGAACTATAGATGTTGAAAGTGAAGAAGGCGTTGGAACAACTTTTACTATAAAAATACCGCAAAAGATTGATTTGTAGGGGGATTTATGCGATATAATTTAAAAATTTTATACGTTATTGTGTTTTTGAGCATAATTTTTGCGGGCTTTCTTTTTAAAGCAAATAAATTGGAGAGACTTTCTGATGAAGATTATATTGAGCCATCAACTGGTGTTGTTAGATTACTTACAAAATTGTATTTTGTAGATAAGAAAATTCTTAAAGTCGAAGATAGATATATAAATTTTAATAATAAAGATTTTCCTGAACAGATTGCAGAGGAAATGAGAAAAGGTCCAAAAACAAAATTATTTGATGATATATTCAGTGGAGATATTAAGCTTATTGATGCAAAAGTAATGGATTCAACTTGTTTTGTTAATTTAAGTAGTAATTTTTTAAATTCAGAGTATTGGTTGTCTGAATATAGAGAATATTATATATGGTCGCTTGTTAATACTTTTACTGAAGTTAAAGGTGTAAAAGATGTTCAAATACTTATAGATGGGAATAAAGTTGATGCTCCTGTTTCGGATACGAATCTTATAATGCCACTTACAAGGCGTGATGAGTATATATATGTGAAAAAGGTTTATCCTTCTGGTGTGGTTATTAGATTTTGTGATAATGTGTCTAATGGAAGATTTGATATGGCATATAATTTATTATCAAATTCATTAAAACGTGGAATTACTTTTAAAGAATTTAATATTGATATGCAAGAGTACAGGGATAGTATTTTAGGTTATGAACGAAGTGTATATTTCACACAGCCAGAGAATGGCAATAGGATGGTTTATATAAAATATGATTTAATAGCTGAGGAAGAAGGTATTGATAGGATTAAGAGTAAAGTTGAAAAATGGGAGCTAATCAAAGAAAATAATATTTGGAAGATAAAAGCTTTGCCTAAATTTCAATAGTGCGTAGTAAATAAAATTTATAAAATATATGAAAAAGCTTTCTCGTAATTTTTTACGAGGGGGCTTTTTATTTTTAATATTTATCATAAAATTTTATTGAAAATAATTATCATTTATTTTAAATTTGTTGTTATAACAACAGACAATAGGAATTTAAATTGTTAGAATTGGATTAGTTAAATCCTACTAAAATAGTATGATATAAAAAGTAAAAACTCATGATTTGTGGAGTGAGTTCAATTGAAGGAGGAATTTATTATGAAAAAGAATTTAATACTACTGTCTATTTTGATTGTAGCGTTTATGTTCACATTTACTGGTTGTGGAGAGAAAGAAGATGTTGGAAATGATGGAGAAGCCGTTGTGGCAACAGAAGAAACAAGTACAGAAAATGCAGACGACACGCAAATGGAAGATTCGAAAGAAGAAATTACAATAAAAGTAGGTGCACCTAAAGCTCCGCCGATATTGCCTGTACTTAGAATGATGGAGTCAAAAGCTATGGGAGAAAATGTTGATATTCAAATAGAATTTTGGGAGACTCCAGAGCAACTTATCGGTATGATACAAAATGGAAGCAATGATATGTATGCTTTTCCATTGACAGTAATAGCAAAACTCTATAATAAAGGAATGGGAGTTAAACTTACTAATGTGAACACTTGGGGTGTTTCATATTTGATGAGTAGTGACGAAGGGGTTAAAACATGGACAGACTTAAAAGGTAAGCAGCTATATATAGCGCTTCAAACATCACCACCTGATATTATGTCACAATATTTCTTAAAGGAAGCTGGACTTTCAAAAGAAGATGTAGAGATTATTTACGCATCTAAAACTGAGCTTGCACAGATGATGGTAGCTGGTAAAGTAGAAAATGCGGTGACAATTGAGCCGTTAGTTACTATGGTAAGTATGAAAAATCCTAATATGAAAGTTGTACTTTCATTACAAGATGAATGGCAAAAAACAGAAACTCATGCTAATAGTATGATACCTACAGCGGGTATAGGTACAACTGATAAATATGCACAGGAAAATCATGATTTAATTGTAAAATTTGAAGAAGAGTATAAGAAAGCACTCGAATGGGTAGCTGAAAACCCAGAAAAAGCGGGAGAGCTTGCGGAAGCTAAGATTGGAATGAAAAAACAAATGATTATGAAAGCGCTTCCTAATATGGGTATGCACTATAAGAATGCAGTTGAGTCTAAAGCGGAATTAGATGATTTTTATAAATTGTTGTTTGATTTTAATCCAAAAACGGTAGGTGGTAAGATACCAGATGAAAATATGTATTTCAAATAAAATTAAAAATGTAACAAGTTCAGTGCTATTAATATTTGCACTGTGGTATATATTGAGTTTATTTAATAATCATAATGTGATACCTAAAATTAGTACAGTATTTTCTACCTTAGCTCAGATACTAACTTCTGCTGAGATGCTAAAAAATATTGCGATAACGTTTTTTAGATTATTTATAGCTATGAGTATTAGTATAAGTGTTGGTTTGCTTTTAGGATTATTGATAGTGATAGTTCCCAAATTAAAGGATATTATAAAAGAAATGCTCAATATATTCCAAGTTATACCTCCTGTTAGCGTTCTTATTATGGCAATTATGTGGTTTGGGTTGAATGGTATGCCAGCGATATTTATAGTAGTTTTTTCATTAATACCATTAATAGCGGTATATGTTATAGATGCGACTGACAATGTTGATAAAAAACTTTTAGATATGGCGAAGGTATTTAGATTATCTAAGCTAGATATAATTAGGCATATATATATTCCATCCATAAGAACACAATTTCTCACAGCAATTGGTATAGGACTTACTATGGGAGCAAAAATTATAGTTATGGGCGAGGTGCTGACTACTTCTACAGGAATAGGTGGAATGATAACAACAGCTAGATTAAATTTAGAACCAGAATCAGTTATAGCTTGGACAATAATTATGGTATGCCTATACTATATGCTAGAAAATATATTGAACTATGTAAAGAAAAGAGATGTTTATGCAAAAAGGTAAAGAGCTAATAACTATAAAAAATTTATCTAAATCTTATTCGTCTATGAGGGTGCTTGGAAATTTAGATTTTAGTTTGAATACTGGAGAGATAGTTTCTATTATGGGGTATTCGGGAGCTGGTAAAACTACATTTTTAAATGTACTTTTGGGACTGGATAATGAGTATAGTGGAGAATATAGTAATTATTCCAATGCTATGTCTTGTGTTTTTCAAGAAGATAGATTACTTGATTGGCTTACGGTTCAAGATAATATTAAACTTGTAAATAAGTCTATTGCCGAACATGAATTGTTTGAAATATTAGAGATTTTAAATCTTAAAAAATATTCCGAATTTTATCCAAAAGAATTAAGTGGTGGCATGAAACAAAGAGTATCAATAGCTAGGGCATTAGTTAGTAATAGTAAAATTATGATTATGGATGAACCTCTTAAATCAACTGATAAAGAATTAAGTAATAAAATTTTGAAATATTTAAAACAAAAGGTAAAAAAACAAGGAATATCTTTAGTTATGGTTACTCATGATTTGGAGAATGCATATGAGATTAGCGATAGAATACTTGTCTTAGGAGATGAACCTAAAAGATTTATAAAAAATATTGATGTAAAATCAACTTCTTATCAAGAATTAACTAAATTAGTTTTTGAGAAGATATATACAAAGGAGAAAAATATGAAAAGAATACCTGGACACAATCTACTTGCGAGGCTAGGAAAAACAAGACTTAGACCTGGTGGTAAAAATACAACCGATTGGTTAATCGAAAAAGCTAATCTAAATGGAGAAATGAAAATTTTAGAGGTTGCTTGTAATATGGGGACTACACTTACGCAACTCGCTAGAACTCATAATGCAGAAGTGGTTGGTGTAGATATGAACGAAATGGCATTAGAAAAAGCAAAACAAAATGTTAAACAGCAAGGGCTTGAAGATAAAGTGACTATAAAATTTGCTGATGCTAGAGAGTTACCATTTCCAGATGAAACTTTTGACGTTATCATTAATGAAGCTATGCTAACTATGTTAAATAATGAAGATAAACAAAAGGCAATAAATGAGTATTATAGAGTGTTAAAAAAAGGTGGTGTACTTTTAACTCATGATATAGATTTTCCAGAAGATGATGAAGATTTTATAATGGAATTGCGTAGAGTTATTAGTGTACCAGCGACTCCTTTAAAGCAAGAAGAATGGCTAAATATGTTTAAAAAATCAGGATTTACGATTTCTGATGTGGATAGGGGAAATATGATATTTTTAAGTGAAAGGGGTATGCTTGTAGACGAAGGATATGAGCGTATGATGAAAATTTATGAGAATGCTGTAAAAGATGAATGTTATGAACAATTTTTAGAAATGAAAAAGTTTTTCTTAGATAATGAACATAGATTATTTTATTTAGGCATTGTGAGTAAAAAATAAGGAAGTGTATTATGACTAAAAAAATAGAAGTTACTGATTTAAAAAATATGATTACTGTATCAAAGGGTTATGTGATTAGTGAAAGTTTGCAGAAAACGGATTATATCGACATAACTGAATACGGTTTTAGTAGCGACCAAATGCTGACATATGAAAAATCGGGTAATGATAAAATCTATATTGGTATTAAAGGCAATGTTAATATTGATATAAAAAGAGATGAAGATACAGAAGTAAATACTCAGATTCTTAAACCATATGAATTTATATATATTCCAAAAGGAGTTTATAGAGAGATTTCGGGTGAAGAAGATTATGTATTTGTGATGATTACATTAAAAGGAGATAAACAAATGATTAAAAATTTAGACAAACAAAAAATATTAAATTTAAGTGAGGAAATAGCTTATCAACAGAATAAAATAGTTTCAAAAACAATAGCTAATGATGAAAAATTAACTATGACATTGCTTTCATTTGATGGAAAACAAGAGTTGTCAACTCATAGTGCACCTGGGGATGCTATGGTTATAGCTTTAGATGGAGAAGCTAAAATTGTAATTGATGGAAATGATTATGGAGTTAAAAAAGGTGATAGTGTTATTATGCCAGCAAAAGTTCCGCATGGAGTATATGTAACTGATAAATTCCAAATGTTACTTATAGTTTCTAAGTAATCTAATAATTAAAGCAAATGTCAGAATTGAAATATTTAATTTCTTCTGACATTTGTTTATACTAATTTCAAATAAAATAAATAGAAATTTTGTAAGTATAATCTTATATATTTAATTTGAGACTAGTATTAATTCATAGCTTATGATGTGACATTTATTGCGTTTTTTGTGTTGAAATATAGTTTTTTGCACAAAATATAGTATAGAATGAGCAAAACAACTAATTTTCCATTGACTAATCTATTAAATATAAGTAAAATATAAACGAGTGTTAATTTTCATGCTATATTGTATACAGTATTATAGCGTGATTTATTTGAGTAGTTAGGTGCTAATGATTCTTTGTTTCAACGCAATTCGCAGTAGTCAAAAGAGTTGTTAGTATTTAATATTGGACTTATATTTAACTATAAAAGGGGTGAATTTTATGGGTTTACTGTCATTTAGGGGTGGAATTCATCCTCCACATTCTAAAAAGTCGACAGAAGAACTTGCTGTTGTGAAAGCGGTAGAGCCAAGTGTAGTGGCTATTCCACTTAGACAACATATTGGTGCTCCATGCGATCCACTAGTTAAAAAGGGTGACTTGGTGGAAGTTGGACAACTAATAGGAGAAGCAACTTCGTTTGTTTGTGCACCTGTTCATAGTTCTGTTTCAGGTAAAGTTAAAGAAGTTGCAAGTAAGCCAGCATTAGGTGGGAATGTAACATGTGTGGTTATTGAGAATGATGGACTTAACACAATTCACGAAAGTGTAAAACCAAAGGGGGATATAGATTCTTTATCAAAAGATGAAATCTTATCTATTATTAAGGAAGCCGGCATTGTAGGAATGGGTGGTGCAGGTTTTCCAACGCATGTCAAATTGTCTCCTCCACCAGATGTAAAAATTGATGTCGTAATTTTAAATGGTGCGGAGTGTGAACCTTATCTTACTGCAGACCATCGTTTAATGTTAGAAACACCAGAGGATATAGTAGATGGACTTAGAGCTATAATGAAGTCACTAGGAGTTACTAAGGGTTATATTGGTATTGAAAATAACAAACCAGATGCCTTAAAAGTAATGAAAGAAGTTGCTGCTCCTTATAGTGATATTATTGAAGTTGTAGGACTTTATACTAAGTATCCACAAGGTGCGGAAAAACAGTTGATTTACGCTTGTACTAAGCGTGAAGTTCCATCAGGTGGTTTACCTATGGCAGCTGGAGCGGTTGTAAACAATGTTGCAACAGCAGCGGCAGTAGGTAGAGCTATTAAAACTGGTATGCCATTAATTGAAAGAATTTGTACAGTTACTGGTGGTGCTATTGCTAAACCACAAAATCTTCTTATTAAAAATGGTACTTTTTTAAATGAGATAGTTGAGCAATGTGAAGGATTTAAATCAGAACCAGGGAAGATTATACTTGGTGGACCTATGATGGGATTATCTACTAATAGACTTGATATTCCATCTACTAAAACTACTTCTGGTATTCTTTGTTTTGATGAGAAAGAGGCAAAATTACCTGAGAGTTCAAATTGTATTAAATGTGGTAAATGTGTTGAGATATGCCCAGCATTTATTCAACCAGCAATGCTTAGTGCATATGCTTTAAAAGATATGTTTGAAAAAGCTGAGGCAAATAATATACTTGACTGTATAGAGTGTGGTTCTTGTTCGTTTGTGTGTCCTTCTAAACGACCATTACTTCATTCTATTAGAGTTGCTAAAAGAGAAGTTTTAGCACAGAGAAGAAAAGCTAAATAGGGGGAGGTTATTATGGAAAAATTATTAGTATCATCATCTCCTCATATCCGCTCTAAAGATACAGTGAGTACTATTATGAGAGATGTAGTGATTGCATTATTACCTGCAACACTTTACGGAGTATATATATTTGGAATGAGAGCTTTAGTTTTAGTTTTAGCATCAGTACTTGCTGCTGTTGCTACTGAGGCTGGAATTCAAAAAATGAAAAAAGAAAAAGTAACAATAAATGATTATTCAGCAGTTGTTACTGGTATTTTGCTTGCTCTAAACATTCCTTCAACAGCACCAATTTGGTTGCCTATTGTAGGTAGTGTGTTTGCTATTGCAATAGTTAAGCAAGTTTTTGGTGGACTTGGACATAACTTTATGAACCCAGCACTTGGTGCAAGAGCTATGCTTATGGCTTCTTGGCCAGTTCAGATGACTGCTTGGGTTAAACCGCTTGCAGACAGCGTATCTCACCCAACACCACTTGGAATTATTGGTGAGGGATTAGATATTCCATTGCCATCATTATTTGATGTATTTATGGGTAATGTAGGTGGATGTATCGGTGAAACTTCTGCGGGACTACTTATATTAGGTGGTTTATACCTTATGTATAGGAAAGTAATTTCTTATAGAATTCCTGCGTATTATATTGGTACAGTATTTGTAATGACATTTTTATTAAATGGATTTAATTTATATATGGCTTTTTATAATTTATTTATAGGTGGACTTATGCTTGGTGCTTTCTTTATGGCTACTGACTATGCTTCATCACCTATCAATGCAAAAGGTCAGATTGTATTTGCTATTGGCTGTGGAGTTTTAGCTACTATAATCAGAATATTTGGTGGATACCCAGAGGGTGTATCTTATTCAATCTTACTTATGAATGTTGCAGCTCCGCTTATTGAAAGATATACACAACCACGAGTATTTGGAGGTGCTAAATAATGGATAAGAAAGAGATTATTAAATTAGGTGCAAAACTACTTATCATATCTTTAGTATCTGCAAGTTTGCTCGCAGTGACTAATGAATTAACAAAAGGTCCTATTCAAGCTCAAAGAGAAGCTACTGCTAAGGCTGCTCGTCAAGCGGTACTTTCTACTGCTGAAACATTTGAGCAATTAACAGAAGAAGATATTGCTGGTGTTAAGGCTGAATATAAGGATGTTCAAGAAGTATTTGTAGGTAAAGCTGGTGATGAAAATGTAGGTTTAGTTATTAAATCTACTCCTGGTGGATTTGGTGGAGCTGTTGAAGTTATAACAGGTATTAGTTATGATGGAAAACTTACAGGTGTAAGAATAGGCTCTCATAATGAAACTCCAGGTCTTGGTGCAATAGTTACAACAGAAGGCTTTTATGGACAGTATGAAGGAATGGCTGCTGATGTGATTGGAGTTTCTAAGACTGCAAAATCAGATACAGAAATTAAAGCTATTTCTGGTGCTACAATTTCGTCAAGAGCGGTTACTACTGGTGTTAATGCATCTATCGGTGCCTACAAAATGTTGAATAATTAGTGGAGGTGTATTGTGAATATTAAGAATTTTACAAATGGGTTATTTAAAGAAAATCCAGTATTTGTTCAGTTGCTTGGTATGTGTCCAACACTTGCAGTTACTACCTCTGCTATTAACGGTTTAGGTATGGGTATGGCAACTACTGCAGTTTTAACTTGTGCAAATATGGCGATTTCTATATTAAGAAAATTTATTCCAGATAAAATCAGAATTCCAGCGTTTATTGTTGTTATAGCGTCTTTCGTAACAATTGTTGGAATGGTTATGGAGGGATTTATTCCAGCATTATTTAAAGCACTTGGATTATTTATTCCTCTTATAGTTGTTAACTGTATTATATTAGCAAGAGCTGAGGCGTTTGCTTTTAAAAATACTGTTATTGACTCTATGTTTGATGGACTTGGAATGGGTCTTGGTTTTACACTTGCCCTTACAACACTAGGTTCAATCAGAGAAATATTAGGAGCGGGAAGCATATTTGGTATTCAGCTTTTAAGTCCTGAGATTTATAAGCCAGCACTTATTATGATTCTTCCTCCAGGGGCGTTTCTAGCTTTGGGATTATTGCTAGCGGGTATGAACGTTATGAAGTCAAGGAAGAAAGCTTAGGGGGGATTTAACATGAATACAACTAGTTTATTTGTTATTCTTGTGAGTGCTATTTTAGTAAATAACTTTGTGCTTTCAAGATTCTTGGGGATTTGTCCATTCTTAGGTGTTTCTAAAAAAGTTGAAACTGCATTTGGAATGGGTATGGCAGTAACATTTGTTATGACTTTAGCGGGAATTATGACTTACTTTGTTCAAAAGTTAATTCTTGATAAATTTAATATTCAGTTTTTACAAACTGTTGCATTTATTTTAGTTATTGCATCTTTAGTTCAGTTTGTTGAAATCGTATTACAAAAGTTTAGTCCAACACTTTATCAAGCGTTAGGGGTTTTCTTACCTCTTATCACTACAAACTGTGCTGTACTTGGACTAGCTTTATTAAATATTCAATATGAATATAATTTGATTCAAACTATTGTACATTCTATAGGAGCGGCAGTGGGTTTTTCGCTTGCTATAGTATTGTTTGCTGGTATAAGAGAGAAGTTGGAAGTTGCTGATGTACCAAAACCATTTTTAGGATTTCCAGTTGCTCTTATTACAGCATCACTTATGTCAATAGCATTCTTGGGATTTGCAGGCTTAGTTTAAGAGAAGGGGTGAGAGATTATGGATATGAATAGTATTCTAGTTGCTGGTGGTAGTCTTGGAACTATGGGGCTACTGTTTGGAGCAGGACTTGCTTATGCTTCTCAAAAGTTTGCGGTTGAAGTAGACCCTAGAGTTACTGCGATAAGAGAAGCTGTACCAGGAGCTAACTGAGGTGGCTGTGGTTTTCCAGGCTGCGATGGATTCGCAGCAGCGGTTGTAGCTGGTAATGCTCCAGTAAATGGTTGTCCAGTTGGTGGTCCTGAATGTGCTCAGGCTGTTGCTGAGATTATGGGTATAGATGCAGGAAGTTCTGTTAAGCAAGTAGCAAAAGTTCTTTGTAATGGAACTAGTGAAAATTGTCAGAATACTTTTAATTATGATGGTATTACAGATTGTAGAGCGGCTATGGTTACACTTAATGGTCCAAAGTCGTGTTCATTTGGTTGTATGGGACTTGGAACTTGTGAGAGAGTTTGTCCATTTGATGCAATTCATGTAAATAAAGAAACTGGGGTTGCGGAAGTTGACCCAGAAAAATGTACAGCTTGTGGTAAATGTATTGAAGCATGCCCTAAAGATGTAATTACTTATGTTCCTTATAGTCAATTAACAGTTGTAAATTGTAATAATAAAGAGCGTGGAGGACATGTTAAAAAGAATTGTGGAGTTGCTTGTATAGCTTGTGGAATGTGTCAAAGAGCTTGTCCATTTGATGCAATTCATGTTACAAATAATGTTGCTATTATTGATTATACAAAGTGTACAAATTGTATGATTTGTGTAGAGAAATGTCCTACTAAGGCTATTCAAGGTAATTTGGAACTTCGTGCTGATGTAGAAATTCCAGAGGATAAATTACCTAAAAAGCCTGCACCAAAACCAGCTCCAAAGCCAACGCCAAAACCGGCAGAAAAGCCAGAGGTTAAGGCTGAAGTAAAGCCAGCTGAAAAAGTTGAAGCTAAGGAAGAACCTAAAGCTGAAACAAAGCCAGCTGAAAAAGTTGAGGCTAAAGAAGAATCAAAGGCTGAAACAAAGCCAGCTGAAAAAGTTGAAGCTAAGGAAGAGCCTAAAGCTGAAACAAAGCCAGCTGAAAAAGTTGAAGCTAAGGAAGAGCCTAAAGCTGAAACAAAGCCAGCTGAATAAAATATTAAGATATAAAAGTAGTGGTGTATGCCACTACTTTTTGTAAATATACATATAGCTATACTAATCTCAAATAAAAAGGAATTGAAATATTATAAGTATAACCTTATATTTTAATAAGTCGATTTGCTGTTTCAATAATTCTATTTATATTCAAAAGTTACACATTATAAGATTTCGAGTAATAAATCAATTCGTAAATCGAATAGATTTACTCATCGTTTTAATACTCAAATAAATGATAGTAATATTATAAAATCTTATAAAAGTAAACTTTTAACGATTTTAAATATTGTATCATTTGCAATCGTATCTTATTACGAAAACTAGCTAACGCTTCAAACAAGTTGGATTTCTTAACGTATTTTAATAAATCTTTCACATCATAAATATCGAATTATTTCAAAGGCAAATAGTCTATATTAAAATATAATGTTATTATTGAAAATAACAATATTTAATTTGAGATTAGTATTAATTTTAAAATGAGGTGTATTATGGGGAAAATGAAAATTAGTGAATGTGAAATAGAGGAGTGTAAAAAAATTTTAAAAGATGAATTAAAAAAAGATATTAGCTCAATAATAAAAAAATTAGAGAAAAATAAAAAGAAAATAATAAAACATTCTAAACGTGCAAAAAAAATATGTGATGAGATATATGAAGAGCTAGATGAAAGTATCAAAGAAAAGATTGATAAAGATTTGTTGTCTAAAGCAGCTATTTTTCATGATATAGCGAAAATTGAAGATGATGATACGCATAATAAATTAGCTAAAAGTAGATTAAAAAAACATTTTAAGAAAAGTGATGAAGATTTTAAAAAAGTTTGTTCTATTATAAAAGCACATAAAGGAGAATTTGAACCTGATGAAAATATTGCATTAGAAGCAGCTATTTTACGAATGGCAGATAAGATAGATAAATGGAATAAGATTAATTTTAAACAGAAAAAATCTAGGAAAGATTTAGAAAAATGCAAAAAAAAATATAAAGAAAATCTTGAAGAAATAAAAGAAAGATTTAAAGCAATATATAATGAAGAAAAAGGAAAGAAAGAATTTGAAAAACTAAAAGAAGCTTGTGATAGAGTTAAAGAAAAGTATGAGAATAAATGTAACTTTAAATAATTAATATTAAAAATCTTCTAGGTTTAAATTGTAAATTTATTCTATGATAGTTTTAATAATATTGAATAAATATTCGAGATGGGTTTTTAATCATCTTTTTTATATTTGTATAATGTTGTATTTTTTGTAGGTGTTAATGGAGTTGGAAAAACTACCTATATTGGCAAATTAGCCACTAGATTAAAGTCACAAAATAAAAAAAATTTAAGTCAAAAAGCATTTTATTTTAATGGTTTAAAAAAAATTGTTAAAGATATTAGATATATTAATTTCAATTATAAATATTTATATTATTACAAAAATTTTTTAATTTTATAAGCGTAATTTGTGGTATAATATTGTTTCACAAATTAAGAAATTTAAATGAGGATATTAAGTTTTAAGTTAAATAAAGTATATTAAATTTGTAATGATATAAACAAATATCAATTTGATTTTAAGATTGTTATTAAAGAAAAAGGAGATTATAAGAATGAAAAATTTAAAAAGAAAAACAATATCTATATTTTTAAGTTTTGTTATGCTTTTTACAATGTTACCTATAAATTCTATAGGCGTTTATGCTCAAAAGGATAAAATGAGTAAGCAAGAGGTGTTTAATACTGTACTTTCGTATATAGAACATCAAGATAATCCGCATCCTTATTGGCATTTTGATAGGGATGAATTAGTTTTAGCTATTGGCGAAACAATGGATATTAATATATTAGATAAAGATGATAAAAAAGTAGATGGTCTTGATTGGTATATAGTTACACAGTATCCTAGAGATGCTATATATGATATGGAGCAAACGCAAGATGATAATTGCGAAAGTTTTATTAAAATTAATGATGATTTAACAATAACGGGTAAAGAGAAAGGTGAGGGGTATATTCTTGCGGTATATGGGCAGTATATTCATAGAATAGAGTTTAAAGTTACAGAGAATAATCAAAAAATAAAATTAGAAAAATTACAAGCTAAAACTGATGAAATTATAAAGAATATAACAAATTTATCAGATGTTGAAAAAGTCCTATATGTTTTTGATTATTTAGCTGAGAATATAGAATATGATAAATCATATTCTTACAAGCCAAATGCGTATTATGCATTGGTAGAGGGGAAAGCTGTTTGCTGGGGTTATGCTAATGCTTTCGACCATTTAATGAAAAATTTAGGGATATATTCAGAAGTTATTAAAGGTGGCACAAATGTTGGAAGACATGCTTGGAATAAGATTAAACTAGATGGAGAGTATTATTATATAGACCCAACATGGGGAGATGACGGAGATTTTGCAAAATATAGACATTTTTTAATGGATAGAGAAACTTTATTTATAGACCATGATGAAATTAAGGATTATGGTAACGAAACATGGGGAGAGAAGTATTTATTTTATCCTTTTAAGAGAGATAATAAATTAGTTGAAAATAGCGAAGATTTAGATAGAGTGGTTTCTAATATAATAGATACGCTTAACCGTTCAAAGTATATAGAAATATTAGTTAGCGATAAATTAACTGAGGAAGATATATTAGAATCATTTAAAAGAATTAGTAAGAGCCGTGGACTAGGTGTAGATGTATATAAAACGAGTATTATAACTGAGAATTATAATGGATATAATTTATATAAATTTAGAGTTGGTATAAGAAGTTTTACTGATACTAAAATAAATACAACTGTAAGTGCAGTTGACTTTGGAGAAGATAAAACTACCGAAAAACTTTCTATTATATTAGATAGAAATGTTGAACTTGGACTTCATAATATAAAACTTTTTAATGCTAAAAAAGAGAATTTAGTCAAAATTTCTCCGAATGAGTACGAATTAGAAATATCTAATATAAGTGCTGATAATGTTGAAATTAAACTAAATAAGCTTATGATTGGGCAGATAAATGTAAATCCTACATCTATTCCTGTTAAAAAAGTGAAATCAAAAAAACCAGAGGCTATATTTGTTGGGATTAATGATGAAGAGGGAAAACTTTTTAATGTTGATAACGATGTTAAATATAATTTAGGTGATGGAAATTGGATAGAGGCACATAATGGAATAACTATTGTCCCAAAATATCCATATCAAATTCTTTTAAAGAGAATAGAAGATGGTAAAATAGAGTCTGATTTTCAAGAGATAATTGTAAGGAAACAATATGAGCCAAACTGGATTGAATTAGTTGAGAATGATAATGGTAATGAAATAAAGAATCTTAATACGAATATGGAGTATCTAAAATTTGGTGAAAATGTATGGAACTCATTAGAAACTAATTTGCTAAAAAATGTTTCTAAGGGGAAATATGATTTTAGAATGAAAGGTAAAAATGGATATTTTGGTTCTACTATAGTAAATTTAGTTGTAACTAAAGAGCCGAATACTCAAAATACAACCACTTCATCTGGTACGATTGTTGATACGGAAAATAATGGAAATAACAATCAAAATTCAGATGAAGGTTCTAATTCTAACACTGATACTAATGTAAATAGCGATGAGAATAAAAAAGAAAATGAGAATAATAATTCTCAAGATGCTGATGATAATAAAAATGACAAAAATGATGACACTAAAGATGATGAAAAAAATAGTAAAGAAGAAAATAAAAATACTCAAAATACAACTACTTCGTCAAGTACAGTTGTTAAACCAAATAACTCTAATAAATCTAAAAGGTCGAGTAGTTTAAGTAAAAAGAGTTCGTCTGGCAAAAAATCATCATATAATGTTAGTTCACAACATAAAAATATAGAGAAAAAGGATAATAGCCATATTAGATTATCGAATAAAAATGCAGAAATTATTAATAATGATAGAGATAACATGGATATAAAGTTCTCTAATGCTCGTATAAAGATAAATGAAAAAGCATTAAAGGAATTAAAAGGTGCAAAACAAGTAGATATTAAAGTAACTGATAACACTCTTTCTAAAAATCAAAAAGGATTTTTAGGAAATCAAAAAAATGCACGTTCTCTTGGTGTAAATATGTATTTAGGTAAACAAAAATTAAAAAAATTAAATAATGATATTAATATATCTGTACCTTATGAATTATCAAATGACGAAGATGCTAGTGACTTAGTTGTTTGGAATATTAAAGATGATGATGTTAAGTTTGTAAATTCAAAGTACAATAAACAAACTAATAGTGTTGATTTTAATGTAAATGAATTAGGTGATTATATCATTACCAAATTTCCATTTAAAGATGTAAATTCTAAACATTGGGGATATACAGATATAGCATATGCTTATAATAATGAAATTTTTAAAGGAACTTCAAAAAATAAGTTTTCTCCTGATGAGTATATGTCTAGGGCAATGATAGCTACTGTATTATATAGTATGGATTCTTCGCCAAATGTAGAAAAGATAAGCACGTTCACAGATGTTAATTTTGATTCTTGGTATGAAAATGCTGTTATTTGGTCAACACAAAGTGGAATAATAAGCGGATATGGTGATGGAAAATTTGGTGTAAATGATACTATAACACGTGAGCAATTAGTGACAATGTTATATAAGTATTCAAAGGCAGAGCCAATTTTAGAAGATTCGTTATCAAATTATGATGATAGAGATAATTTATCTGAATATGCAAGGGAATCTATGAACTGGGCTATAAATAAAGGTTTAGTTAGGGGTATATCAGATAATGAAATTGGAGCAACTGGAAAATGTACAAGAGCTCAAGTTGCTACAATACTTAGAAAATTTATTCAAATGAAAAATAAATAATAGCAATATAAAAATCTTATGAAATAAATTTTCATAAGATTTTTAATATTGTATTTATTTTTTCTTAGGTTCAACAAGTTTTCCGTAACTTATTGCTTTAACGTCAAATTCTATGTTATATAAATTTTCAATTTTCATAAGAGTTGGAATTTCATGTTCTGTAATTATAGACAAAGATACGCCTTTTTTATTTGCTCTGGCAGTTCGTCCAGCTCTATGAACATATTCTTTAATATCTTCTGGTATGTCTAGGTTAAATATATGTGTTATATCCTCTAAATCAAGTCCTCTAGCAGATAAATCAGATGATATAAGAATATTAGATTTTCCAAATTTAAAACTGTCTAATGCGGCTTTTCTCTCTGATTTTTTGATATTTCCAAATATAGAAACACAATTTATCTTGTGATAGTTTAGCTTCATTTCCACTTCTTGTACTAGTTCATTTTTATTGATAAAAACTATCGCTTTTTTTGGTTTTAAAGCGTGAATTGATTTTCTAAGATTATCAATTTTATCTCTTTGTTCAGAGAGTATACAGTAGTGTGTTATATTTGGATTTATTGTATTTTTATTTAACTGAACCAATGTAGGATTGTTCATTATACTTTCTGCACGTTCTATGATTTTATCTGATAAAGATGCAGAGAAAATACAAATTTGACGCTGTTTTAACGTGGTTTTAATAATTTGTTTAGTAGTATCTATATAATTGTCAGAAAGTAATTTATCACCCTCGTCTAAAATTATTGTTTTAATTTGATGTGCTTTTATTTTTCTGAGTTTTATAAGTTCTAAAACTCGACCAGATGTACCAATAATTATATGTGGCTTTGATTTTAAACTTTCGAGTTGACGTCTTATATTTACATCGCCTAATATAATTGTAGAGCGAATCTCTGAGTTACTAGCTTTAGAAAGATTTTTAATAACATTATTAATTTGTATTACGAGTTCGTGTGTTGGTGCGAGTATAAGAGTGTGCAGTTCTTTGCTTGATGTATCTATCTTCTCAAATGATGGTAGTACATATGACAAAGTTTTTCCACTTCCAGTAATTGCTTGTGCTATTACGTCTTGATTATCAATTAATAGTGGTATAGTATTTGATTGAATTTCAGTTGGGGTGGTAATAGATTGTTTTGTTAGTGCGGAAATTATATTTTCGCTAATTTGTAATTGTTTAAAATTATTATTCATTATTTTCTCCAAAAAAATTATTTTTATTATTCATTATATCAAACTTTAAAAACATTATATTAAAAATTAGTTAAAAATGATATAATAAATTTGAATAAAGGTAGGAGGGGGACTATGCTGTCGAGCAGGCTATATAAAGAAGTTTTAAATGGAATAAAAGACGGGGTATATTTTGTAGATAAAAATAGAAAATTAACTTTTTTTAATCGTTCGGCGGAATTAATAACGGGTTTTAAAGCGGATGAAGTTTTGGACAGGCATTGTTATGACAATTTTTTAAATCATGTTGATAGTGCTGGGAATGAGTTATGTTTAGGTGGATGTCCTTTACATGCTTCTTTACAAGATGGTGAAATTCGTGAAGCGGCAGTTTATCTGCGGCATAAAGATGGGCATAGAGTACCTGTTACTGTTCATATCATGCCACTTATAGAAAATGGTGAGATTATTGGTGCTGTTGAAACTTTTACTGATGAGTCAAATAACATTGGTTTTTTGACAGATTTAGAAGAGCTAAAAAGATTAGCATATAATGATGAATTGACGGATTTACCAAATAGAAGATATATTGATAATATAATTAAAAATAAATTTAAAACTTATAAAAATTTAGGTTTACCATTTGCAATAGCCATATTTGATATTGATAAATTTAAGGATTTTAATGATACCTATGGTCATGATGTAGGTGATTTAGTTTTACAAATGATTTCAAAAATTTTTAAAGGAGTTACAAGAACTACTGATTTAATTGGTAGATATGGTGGAGAAGAGTTTTTGGGGATATTTGAAATAAGTGATATTCAAGATTTAGAAAATACTCTTAATAGGATTAGAGTTTTAATTGAAAAGTCTTGTATTAATTATAGGAATAAAAAGTTACAGGTAACTGTTTCGGTAGGAGCTACGATTGTTTTAGAAAATGATGATGAAAAATCCATTTTAAAGAGAAGTGATAATATGCTTTATAATTCTAAAAGAAATGGGCGTAATAAAGTGACTGTGGGATAATATTAAAGGAGGATGATTTAATGAGAGTTAGTACAGTTATTCCAGCTTATGCAGTAGTCGGTGCGTTGTTGGGTTTTGCAGGCGGCAGACATTCTCATCACGCATTATTAGGGATAGGAATAGGATTTGTTTTAGGTGCTATTATAGGAGCTATTGGAATATACTTTAAGACTAAAGAGTAGATATTTCTATAAAATGCAAAAAAATACTTGATATAATATCCACTCTATGGTAACATTAATTTTGTTGATAAATATATGCCGAAGTGGTGGAATTGGCAGACGCGCTGGACTCAAAATCCAGAGTCTTTCGGGACGTGCGGGTTCGACCCCCGCCTTCGGCACCAGCAAACCCTCACGAGAATTGGTATCAACCTTAATCGTGAGGGTATTTAATTATAGAGTATTATAATTAGGTATTATATTTTAAATCTAAATCTTTAAGGATTTCTTTAAAATCTTCACTCAATAATTCGTTTGTGTCTACATCAATAAAAATATTATATATTTTGTCTAATAAATCTTCGTCGTTTATTTTTAATTCGCAACTTATTAAGGATTTGACAAAATTCATATAATTTTCATTGAGCATTTTTTCAATGATTTTTTTTGTATCATTATAATTTATTTTTTTTGACATAAAGAATGTACCTCGCTTATAATATATTATATAATGTTTAAGCTTTTTCGATTTATATCAATTTTATCTAATAGGTTTATAGAAATATTAGTAAAAGAAAAGGTCGTATTGAATCTGACCTCAATACGACCCTTAGAGATAATAATTTTTTTGACAAATCTACGGATTATCTCTTTTATCTTCTCTCTATCTTCCTTTTTGATATTCATCATATAACTAGAAAAAGCTTTTTCTATATCTTCTTTGGTAACTTTGTGATTATATTTAGTAGAATTTTTTAATGTTAATTCGTTATCAATTCTATTTTTTTCTAATTCTAGATTGTTAAGTCTAGTAAATAATATTTGACTATTATTCCCTTCTTCAATTGCAGAAAGTATATTATTTATTTTACTTTCTACTATCTTGAGCTCTTTTGATAGAGTTTTGCTATTTTCATTTTTTTTGTTCTCCATTTTCTCAATGCTTCTATTTACTTTATTAACAAATCGCTTTATATTATTCTTACTGAAAAGATTTTTTTCTAAAATATTTATAATATATTTTTCTATATCTTCTCGTCTAATTTCTTTGTTATCGCATTGTAATTTTTGATTTTGACGACTACAACGGTAACTAATATAATATTGCCCAGAACCATTTTTTCGTCTATTACCATGCATAGGAGAACCGCATTCACCACAATATATGATACCCTGTAAAAGATATATTTCTTTTGCTTTTGAAGAAGAACCATTAATTTTTCGTGAATCTAAGATTTTTTGAACTTCATCAAATTCTTCAGTAGAAATTATTTTGGGAATAGCGTTGTTGATTCTAATTATATCTTTTTCTGGCTTTTGTTTATGCCTATTTCTTGTACCATCTTGGTTACGATTCATTGTTTTATTATAGACATAAGTACCCTTATAGCGTTCATTTCTCAAAATGGAGTGAAGACTATTTTTCCCAAATGAATTATTATTTTTAGTCTTATATCCTCTTTTGTTAAATTCTTTTATAATTTCCCCATATGTCATGCCTTCAAGAATCATATCAAAAATTTTCTTAACAATTATCGCTTCTGATTCATTAATAATATAGTTCTTATTATCATCAATGTCATATCCAAGTGGAGGAGTACCTCCATTGAATTTTGCATTTAAAGCATTTTCTTTTAAAACTTTGATTACTTCACGACCCAAGTTGGCTGAATAATATTCAGCTAAACCATCGTATACAGATTCTAATAAAATATCTTCAGGTTCACCTGTTAATTTTTCGATGACGCTATATAATTTTACTCCATATGTTCGAAGTATGTTACGATATTTAATAGAATCCATTCTATTTCTAGAAAATCTATCTAGTTTATGAACTACAAAGAATTTTGCTTTATTGTGAATTGCAAAATTAATTGCTTTTTGAAAATCTGGACGTTTATCAGTTTTTCCTGATATACCAATATCTTTAAAATTAACTATTCTAGTAGCTCCTAAATCTTCAGCAAGATCTTTACTCGCATTTAGTTGTGCCTCTATAGATCTTTCTGATTGGTCTTCAGTAGATATTCTTGCGTAACAAACGGCGATTATTTCTTTGTTATTTGTAGTCATACTCTAATAAAATTCCCCCCTATTCATATTAATAATAGTTGCTATAAAATTTGCGATAAGATTTATAAAATCATCTTTAAAAGTTATACTTTCTATTTCGCAGGATTTTATGTTTTCTTTTAATTGATCCCTATAGATTATCAATTTTCCTCCTCAAAGTTATAATATATATTTTTATAAACTGGTAATACATATTAAGTATGAATTAATTTCATACCTATAAAGTAATTTTTACCATTGCTTTTTGTATCCATTATGGAATGATTATCACTAGTAATTGCAGACTTTAGTCGGCTTGTAAACATACGTTGTGTGATATTACAATAAGAATTATATTTCTTATCTTTACACCAATCAATAAAAATATTGTACAATATTTTTTTGTCAATTCGCTTGTTATCATATGTGATTTCAAGGTTTTCTTTATAAAATTCTAAATATGGATTTGAAGAAATCTTGTATTCATTTAGGATATTATCTACAATTTCAGATTTAGTAAATTGAAAATCATTTTTTTTCAATCTTTCAAATCCTTCAATTGCAAAATTTAATATTCCGTCTAATTCTTTTGTTAACTCATCTTCTAAATGTACATTTATTTTTCCTTGCGTTTCACATTTAGGATTTTTCATATAAATTTTCCTAAAAGGGATTATTATAATCCTCCTTAGAAAACCATATGAATTATCACCAGTGATTGGCAAATTATTTAGTGAAAAAAGTAGTTTTACATATGGCTTATAAGTAAATACATCTTTCCCCTTTCTTTCTATTGTAATACTTTCCCCCGCAGAAATAGCTTTTAATTCCTGCGTTTCAAGCTTTTTACCCGAAAGTTCATTTTCAGTAGATATATTTAGTAATTTATCAACTAAAACTGCTTTATCAAATCTATTTAAGAAATTTTTTAGTGATAATGAACTGGTATTTTCTTTTCCACAAAGTTTCATTAATATATTTGAAATAACAGATTTTCCATTAGAACCTTCTCCGTAAAATATAAAAAGTTTCTGTGCCTTTACTTCTGTAGTAATGCAATAACCCATTATTTCTTGAATTATATCAAGAAGCTTTGAATCATTTAGCATCATGTCATTTAAAGTTTTTATAAAAATAGGACATTTAGCTTTTGGATTATAATTAATATCTAATTGAGTAGTAATGAAAATATTACTATCAAACTTGTTAGAAAAGGAATTTTTATTTATATCAAAAATACCGTTTTTTAACAAGATTATATTTTTCGGCGATTTAAGTTCATCACTTTTTTTTAATTTTAATAAAATAGCATTCTTTATTTTTTTGTGCAATGAATCAGTCCAAATATCTTTTTCGAAATGGTCTAATTCTTTTTTTATTAGTTTTTGAAAATCAATATTTTCTATTAATTCGTATTTTTTTCCATTGAATTTATATATGTCCGTTTCATTGTGACGAACAAAAGTATGTCTTTTAAGAACATATCTAGCAAATTTATGAGGATTTAAACATTTAAACTTAGCATATTTATTGTATTCAAAACCTACAGCCTTATTTTTTTCCTTGATAGCTATTGTACGTTCATATAAAGATTGCTCAAAAATTTTTTTTGTACAGCCTAATAAATCTCTTAATGTATTGCTATACTTTTCGAAATGATCTATATGATTTTCTTTTAAATATATTAAACTATCTAAGATTTCTTCTTCAGAATGAGTAATATTTTCATCATATGATACTTCGTGGATAGTTTTTTTAATAATTTTTAGATATTTTTTTTCTTGTTCCATAATTTTCCCCCTTTTTTTATGTAAGTGATTATTGAAATCTTAATTTATAAATGTTTTATGGCATTAAACTTTTTTTAGTTCAATATTTTTTAAATTTATTTTTAAGATTATAATCACTTAATCACTATTAAAACCAAGAATAAATTTACTTAATTAGAAATTATTATATTTAAAAATAAACTTATTTATATTTCTAAATATTTCGTTTTCATTTTACAAAAATTGTCATATCATTTTAATCACCCTCTTCACTCTTTTTAATTGTGTGACTATAATAACATCTAACTAAAAAGTTGTAAACCCCCTAATCCTTGAAAATACTAATATGTAGAGCTTCAAAAAATACCGCGTTCGAAATTTTCCCCTAGGAAGTCGTCGCCAAAACGCTTGTTGGTCGTCAAAAAAATTGCTCAAAAAAAAATAAAAAAAAATTTTTTGAGCATCAAAAAATCAAAGAATATATTAACTTTTAAAATTTATATTTACTTTTTTGGAAATTATAACTAACAGTATAATTGTAAAATTAAGGATTTTATTATTACTTAAAAAGTATATTTGTTAATTTGAAATATATATTATTAATAAAATAAGAGGAGGGTAAAAATGAAGATAATAATTAATGAAAAAGATATGCATAATATTAAAGATAATTACAGGTTAAAAGAGCTACTTAAATATTTTATAGATATCTTTAATGATTCATGGGGTGAAAATAGAGATTATAAAGTCACTGGAGGATATATAGTTTTAATTGAAGATACAAAAGATTTATCAATGTTAAATGATATGTATATTGACATAAAAGAGGATATTGCTGAATTAGTTTACTATGTCAAAGAAGATAATGCTCAAGAATTTTATGTTGCATTGTTCATTATGAATGATGATTTTAATATTGTTGTTGCTATACCAAATAAGTTTACAAATGGAAATATTATTAATCAAGTTACTGATAATATAGAGAATTAAAAAAATCTATGACCCTAATTGGAGGGGGGAACATTGAAAAAAATAGATTTTATTTAGTTTAATTTCTAAATTAGAGATAGGAATGATAAGAAATGTTAGAAAATGAGAGAAATAGTTTAGAAAAATATATTGATATAGTTAGTATAAAATTAGTTAGAAAATCAAGCGTTTTGTATTTTATTAGAAAAATTAACTCTCCATCTGATGTAGTAGAGTTAATTAAGAATCAGTTTAAAGAATTAGATAGGGAAGAATTTATAGTTATAACATTAGATAATAAAAACCAATTAACATCTTTAAATATTTGTGCAATAGGAACATTAAATCAATGTATGGTTCATCCTAGAGAAGTTTTTAAGACAGCGATATTATCAAATTCTTCTTCAATATTAGTTGCACATAACCATTTATCAGGAGATTTTGAACCATCTAGTTATGATATAGATATTACCAAACGTTTAAGTGAATCAGGTGATATTTTAGGTATAAAACTTTTAGACCATATAATATGGACTCATAATGGATATTTTAGTTTCAAAGAAAATCACTTAATTTAGGAGGTTAATTTATGATAGTTGAAAAATTTACGTTAAAAGTAGAAACAGGATTTTCAGAAGATAATAAACATAGATTTTATTTAAAAAAGGTTTGGGATAGTAAGAAAAAATCAGCACTGGTAATAATGCTATCTTCAGGAATGTGTAATGGTGTAACTATGGATTATAGTTCATTATTTACAATTAACAATTTGGTTAAGTTAGGTTATGGTTCAGTTGAGATATTAAATTTATTTACTTCAGTTGGTGATAACATAAATGCTAATTCTCTTAAAGAAGTAGATATAGTTTTAGAAAATAATAAATTGATTATGAATAAAGCTAAAAGTTCTGATTCAATAATAATTGCTTGGGGGAGGGCAGGTAGTACTAATAAAGTTGTTAAAAAGCGAGAAGATGAGGTCATGAGTTTATTAAAAACTTTTAAGGAGAAAGTATTTGTTTTGTGTGATGAATCAGGTAATAAAAAGTTTCATCCACTTTCGCCAAAGTGTAGAAATAGTTGGAATTTGGTTTCGATAAATGAATTTAAATCATAGATATTTTATAAGTTATTTTGGTCATTTTAAAAGGAATTATACAAGTGATAATGCAGAAGATAAAAAGGTTTTAATAGTTTATATTTATAGGGATAGGGGGTGTAGTTGTTCATGAGTGGGTCGATAGAATCTAATAATTTGAATGGGATATATAAAGATATAGCAGAAAATATTTCATTAGATGTAGCATTACTTATTTATAAAAATTATAAAGGTCTTCAAGTCACATTCCCTGTGAGATTGTATGACCCACAATATGTGAAACGTAAGGTTAATGAAGCAGGAAAAGATGCAAATTTCAAGGAATTAGCTATAGAATATGGCTATTCAGAAAGATGGATTAGGAAAATGATAAGTGAGTAATATGTTATTGGAGGGAATTTAAAGTGAAAAAAAATTTATATTTATTGATGATTTTATTGATTTTAAATATTTCGTTAGTTTTTGGAGAAAATAATTGTAAGCTAATAATTAATAATGAAGATATAGAGTTAACTAATTCAATAATAATTGAAGATAACATAGTATTATTACCGTTAAAAGAAACTTTAACGGAACTGGGTATGACAATTAGGTATGACAATACAACAAATACAATTTTTGGGTATTATGAAAATGATGTTTTATATTTACCGTTAAATTCAAAGAAAGCAATTCATGAAGTTTATGATTTTGAAAAAGATAAGCCTATTCGAGAAGATATAGAATTATCGAATATGATTTCTATTATCAATTCACAGTCATATATATCATTATTTGATATAGAAAAAATATATGATGTTAGAGTTAATTGGGATTCAGATAATCAGATTGCTAAAATTATGTATAACAATCGTAAAATTATGAAAAAAAAATATAGTAATGGTTTTTATGAAGGTGAAATGAGAAATGGAATAGAAGATGGATATGGTAAATTCTCATGGAATAATGGTGATGTATTTGAGGGGAATTTTGTTAATGGAGAAAGGGGGGAAGGCGTTTATTTTAAAAAATCAACTAATGAAACTATTTATCTTGATGAAAAAGGAAGAAATAAATTGAAAACTATTAATATAGATGGTATTACAGTAGAATTAAGGAATCCAATTTTGATAAAGGATGATTTTGTTTTAGTTCCCATTATTGACATTTTTAATAAGATGGATATTAGTGCAGATTTTTGTATCGTTGAAGGTGGTATGGGACTTTTCGCAGAATATGATGATGTAACATTAACATCAGCTGTAAATTCTAATATTGTTTTTAAAACCATAGATAAATATGTTAATAATAAATATAAGCCTATAGTTAAGAAAATAAAAATAGAGAAAGCTATGCAAGAAATAGACGATACGGTTTATAGTTCTTTCAGAGATATAGAAAAAATTTATAAAGTTAAAGTTGATTGGGATGATAAAAGAAAACTAGCAAAAATTTCATACATTAGAGAAAACGCTGAAAAAGATTTTGAAGATGGTCTTTATATTGGTGAGTTTAGAAATGAGAAGAGGGATGGTAAAGGGAAATATTTTTGGAATGATGGAGATAGTTATGATGGCACTTGGAAAGATGATAAGAAGCATGGTTTTGGGATATTTAAATGTAGTGATGGAAGTAAATATGAAGGTCATTGGAAAAATGGCTATATGAATGGCGAAGGTACTATTATATCTCCAAATGGGAATATTTTTACGGGTACTTTTTATATGAATAGTATGAAGAAAGGAACTTTCACTAATGTTTCTACAGGGGAAATTATATACTCAAATGAAGAAGGTTATATTATAGATAATTCAATGCAAAATAAAGATACTAAAACTATAAATAATGAATTTAGAAAAAAAGCCTATGATGGACCAAATTATTATGAGATTAAGAAAAATCCGTCCTTATACTTAGGAAAACCAGTATTTTTTAGTGGAAAAGTTATTCAAGCTATTGAATCGGAAGATGGTAGTTCAATGTTTTTAGTTGATAATTCATCAGGAGCAAATGATTTATTAGATATTGTTGATCCATATGGGGATTTTTCTCATGTAGATTCTCAAATATGTGCTATTTTTTCTAATTCAAGTATTGATGTTTTAGAAAATGATAACGTTAATTTTTATGGTAATGTATTACAAAATTTTAGCTATGAAACTATCGGAGGCATTAGTAAAAATATACCAGCTATGAAAGTTGTAGACTATGAAAACAGAAGCCAAAAAATACGAGAAATAATGGAAGATACTTTTTCTGAAAAAGAAACTATGGATGATTTATTTAGGAATAATTACTAATTAATAAAAAATGATTTATTTTAATAATAAAGTAGATAGGATTTTAAAATAAAATGTTGGGTTCGTTGAAAGAGTATTTAAATTAAACTATATAAGTAGAAAGGATTGAAAAAATGCGGAAATTAAAATTATTAGGAATTCTTATATTAATTTTAGCAATATCATTAATTTTTGTTTCTTGTAGTGATATGAAGGAGATAGGATTTCAAGAAAATGAAGATTTAAAAATTATATTTTCATATAATTATGATAATGATACGAATATTGTAGTTAAAAATATTAGTGATAAGATAATATTAGAATATGAAGTAGCATATATGGAATTTGATAAAAATGGATTAAGTACAGATGATTATAAAAAAGGAATTATGGAAGCTGCAAATTTGTTACCAGACGATAAAGCTATTGGCAATTGGTATGGAGCAAATGGTAAATATGTAGTTGCAATTATTAAAAATGTAAAATATAAAGGTGGAGAAGAGTGGAATGCGGTTGGAGTAGATGAATATTTTTCTAATTTAGAAAAAAATTTTAATATAGAAGAATATGAAAAAAACTTTAAAAATAAGGTTGAAGGAAATGGTGTTTTGGCACAAGAAAATGAGTTTTTAAAAATTAATTATACTTATATTACTCATGATAATGAGTTCTCATTAAATAAAGATTATCATTATTATGTTGAAAATATTTCAGATAAAACAATACTTGAATTTGGAATTATAGTTGCAGAATTTGATGAAAATGGATTACCTATAAGAACAAGTCCTTATGATCATTTTTCAAGAAATAGTAGGGGAATAGGAGGAATTGCAAATTTAGCTTCTGGAGAAGGTCAAGAGTTTTATAATGATTTATTTTTAGAACCTAACTGTGAAAATACTAAATGTATTGTCTCATATATAAAATTTTATAATGGATATGAATGGGAAAACCCATATATTTATGAATGGATATATTTAAATAGTGGAGAGTTAGATTCATATTAAAATATTTATGGAGAGTATAAAAATATTAAAAATGTAATATATCTTAAATATTGATATTTTAAATATCCGTATTTATTAAAATTTAATGCGGATATTTTTTTAATAATTGTGAATAGTAAATGGATATAAATAAATGATTTTAATTATTTATTTTATATGTAATAAATATAATGTTATAGAAACTAAAAAAATAATAGGTAAAATAGGAGGGAAAATATGTTTTTAAATTATCTTAATGAGGCAAATAAAAATCGTTTTTTAAAATTATCTATGCATGCAGCTTTATGTAATGGATTATTTGAAACGGAAGAAAAGGAAATGATTGATAGTTATTGTAAAGAAATGGATTTAAAAAATGGTGTAAAGGAAAGTGACGAATCTCTTGAGAGTGTTTTAGAAGAATTAAAAGAGAATGCTAATAAAGTGGAAAAAAATATAATCTTATTAGAAATTTTAGGTCTTGTTAAGGCAGATGGCTTATATGATGAAAAAGAAAAAGAATTTATTGAAAAACTAATTGAAGGATTGGGAGTAAATAGAGAATTAGCATCAAGATTGAATGGATTATTTGAAATTTATAATACCGTTTATAAGGAACTTTATCAAGCAATCATAGAATAATTTTTAGGAGATTTAAGGTGGAAGAAAAATATAGTATAGATTTTAGGAGTTCTGATAATATAAATGCTTTAAAAACAAAAAGCCAATGTGATAAATATGATTATCTTATTTCTATTACGTGTGGTGCTATAGGTGGTTTTATTGATATTTTTTTTGTAGGTTCTCCTACTGATAGCAAGCTTTTAAAATGGACTGATAAACAAACGGATAAAGCTGTTATGAGTTTTGCAAAGGCTTGTGGATGGAAGGGTCCAAAGGGTAATTCTAATCCTGTCGCTAGTGCCATAAGTTATTTGGAAGGCAGTCAATCAGGTAGATCTATTAAACAAAATGTTTTAACAGGAGTCCTAGAAAAAACAGGACATATTAATGATGGAAAATTTACTGGTTTTAAGACTAATTACGATCATAGACATTCTAAGGATGTAGGTGATTTATTCGATATGATGCCAGGAAATCATCATTTAAAATCATTAGCACATCAACCTGATATTATAGGATTATTTTTTTCCATATTAAATCAATTTACAGATACTGCTTCATTTGTTCATGGCGGAAAGCTTATTACTATAAAAACAGAAAGTTCTGAATTATATGGGCACAATTTTATATCAAAATTATTTTGTGGATTTATAAATTGGTTAGGTCATATAATGTCAGATATTGCTGGAGCAAGTGGAAGTAGATCACATGGTGGCAGGGGTTCTGGAATTCCAATTCCTTTTTATTCTTTATTCCAATTTTTGAATTTCGGTAAAATTGGAGAAGATAAACAAACTATAGCAGAAATGGCGGTTAAAGTTTTTGAAAATGGATATGACTTTAGATTTGGATTGGCTATGGCTATTCCTGTAGTTATAACTAATTTGTTAATTTCTTTTATGTGGTCATTGAGGCAATTTATTGGATATAAGAAACCACTAAAAGAGTGTATTCCTATATCAAAAAAACATCAAGATTTAAGAGTGATGCTTATTTTTGGAAATGCAACAATTTGTTTAATAGATGGCTTAGATGCGGCTGTGAGATCTGGAGGTAATTATTTAAAATTTTTTTTACGACTAAATTTAATTGCTTGGTATAGATTAGTTACTTTAGTTCTAAAGGAAGTAATGTTTAGGACAGGATTAGGAAAGAAGCTATTAGAAGATAATATAGAAATTTATAAAGAAATAAATGAAGCATTGATATATCATTTAAATCAGCTCGAAAAAATTGATATTGAATTATTTGTAAAAGAAACAGAAGAATATAATAATTTAATAATGCTTATTGAAGGTAATCAAACACCTGAAGAATTTAATAAAAATCTATTACAAATATTTGAAAAAGGCGGATTAGAAAAACCTTGGGATGGGGATTTTAACAAACATATGTCAAATAAAAATGGAACTTTGGTGTTTAAATAATGTTTAAATGTGATCGTTGTGGATGTTGTTGTAGGAATCTTGATAAATCAGAATTATATAAAGAACTTGATAGAGGGGATGGAGTTTGCAAATATTTGGTAAATAATATTTGTTCTATATACGAAGATAGACCATTATTATGCAGAGTTGATGAAGGATATGATATGTATTTTTCGTCGATTATGACAAGAGAAGAATATTATGAAGAAAATAAAAAAATGTGTAGGAAATTAAAGAAAATGGAGGAGTAAATATGCCAATACCTTTTATTTTAGGAGCTGCAGCTGCAGTTGCAGGAATTACAGGAGTAGGAAGTGGAGTATCAGGAGCAGTTAAAATGAAATCTGCTAATGATGATATGAGAGAGATAAATTATAGACATAATAGAAATAATAGAAGACTTGTAAATAAAGATAAATTAGCATCTGAAAACATTGATAAGCTTGGAACATGTGAATTAGAAATTTTAAAGAGTTTTGATTCTTTTTCAGATATGATTGAAAAAATCCAAAATAGACCAGAATTTGAACCTTATAATAAAGATGGAGTAAAGTTGCCTAAGTTTGATAAGGAAACTATAAAAGAAGTTTCTGTTGGTGCAGGAGTATTGATGGGAGGATTAGGAGGTGCAGCAATAGGTACAGCAGGAGCTTTTGCGGCATCTGGAGCAACAACAGCAGCTGTAATGGCATTAGGTACGGCATCTACAGGAACTGCAATTGCGTCTTTAAGTGGAGCTGCTGCTACTAATGCTACACTTGCGGCATTAGGCGGTGGTGCTATTGCTGCTGGTGGCGGTGGAATGGCATTAGGCACAGCAATTTTAGGTGCAACAACATTAGGTGTAGGACTATTAGCCGGTGGACTTATTTTTAATGCTACGGGAAGAAAATTATCTGAAAAAACTAGTGAAGCTAGAAAACAAATGTTAGAAGCTGAAGAAAGAATTGACAAAATATGTTATTATTATGAGCAGTTAATCTCAGCATCTCAAAAGTATGTATATGTATTAACTAAGGTTTTTGACAAATACACAGAAAATTTTAATTATTTGAATTATGTAGTAAATGTTCAAAAAAAATATGATTGGAATAATTTTTCTGATGGAGAGAAACTTGCTTTGCAAAATGAAGTTTTACTTGTAGGATTACTTTACGAAATGTGTAAATTAAATCTTATTGAGAAATCGGAAAATGAAAAGGAAATGAATGAAATTAATTATTTTGGCATGGAAGATTCAATTTCGAAATCTAATATAATTCTTTCAAGTCTACAATAAAATAATACCTATATTTATAAATATAATTTTGGATATAGCATCTAGTACTAAAACCGAAGATGATTTATTGGAATGGGTTAATTCACATATTATTAAATAGGATTGTGTGAGTT
>PDWI01000930.1_pt1 | contig 47610 bp, 40 predicted proteins | sample 1430891 | NCBI WGS metagenome assembly PDWI01 (sample SAMN01162508, study PRJNA174530) | Oral metagenome, whole genome shotgun sequencing project. | biome: Marine environment; feature: Marine mammal; material: Swab sample of the gingival sulcus; isolation source: swab sample of gingival sulcus...
CTTTTATGTTTTCAAATGATTGTTTTGTTTGAGCTTGAATGTCATCACTTTCAATCTCACCTGTTTGTGGGTTTACAGGAAGCATTCCTGAAGCGTAAACTAGGTCTCCGCACTCTCTATATACTGAATACGGTCCTATAGCTTTTGGATAACTCGCCATTAACACTCCTTGTATTAAGTTTTCAAAACGCATTATATCTTAAAATTTTTTATAAATCAAGAAATTTTTACCATAATAATAACATTTTTCTTATAAAGTATTATTTTTATAAAAATATAATAAATTTATAAGCTTTTAGATTTTTCTTATAAAACTTAATATATATCTTTATTAATAATAAAATAGGATTATTTTTAGTTTATTTTAATAAAAGTATCTATTTTTTGGCAATAATTTTTTTGATTTGTGAAATATTTTAGTGTTTTTAGTTGTTTGGTTTTGGTGGATTTGTAAGTATTGTTTTTACATGTAGATACTTTTACATGTAAAAACAATTAGCGCTAGAAAAACATAGCCGCGCCTGAAGCGCTCATAATCTCTTTGGCGTCTTCGCTTAATTTATCGGGTCCCCACGGTGGGTCAAAGACTACATTTACTTTTGCTTCATCTATGCCTGTTGCTGTTTTAGTGGCAAATGTTATCTGGTCAACTAGTACATCCGCAACTGAACATGTGGGGCTTGATAAGGTCATATCTACTTCACAATGTACCTTATCATCTTTTTGCTCTAGTCTTATATCATATATAAAACCTAAGTCATAGATATTTACAGGAATTTCTGGGTCGTAGATATTTTTATAATCTTTTATTAGTCCCTCTTTGATTTTTCTTAATTTTTCATTCACTTTGCAATTTCCTTTATCTTTTTTATCATTCCAGCGACCCCACTTTGTCTTGTTGGTGTGATGATCTCTGTTAATCCAAGTTCGTTTATGATGTTAAAGTCCGTGTTTATAAGCTCATCTTTGCTAAGTCCTGAAAAAAGCTCTGTTACAATGTAAACTAAACCCTTAACTATCAAGGCATCACTTGTGCCTTTGAAATAGTACTTTCCATCTTTTATTTCTGTTATAAGCCAAACTTGCGAAGTGCAACCGTAAACTAGGTTCTTTTCAACCATATCTTTTTCATCAAAATCTTTTATCTTTTTGCCAAGTTCGATGATAAACTCATATTTTTGCAAATCATCTTCAAAAAACTCTAAATCCTCTTTAAAATCTTCTAGTTTTTCTTGTAAGCTCATTTTTTAACCTTTTAAAATCCCAATAACTCTTTTTAAAGCAGTTATAAATTTATCAATATCTTCCTTATCGTTATAAAAGCCAATAGATGCTCTAACGGTTCCTTTTACGTTTAGTTTTCTCATGATAGGTTGCGCGCAGTGGTGTCCAACTCTCACACTTACATGTAGTTTTGAAAGAAGTATTCCGATGTCATCACAGGAGAGTCCTTTGATGTTGAAGCTCATACTTCCACAGGCGCAGTTTGTATCACAATAAAGAATAATATCATCTATCTTTTTTAATTCGCTATAAAGATATAGATAAAGTTCTCTATTTTTCTTTTTTATAGTCTCTATGCCTATGTTTGAGATATATTTAAGTGCTTCTTTAAAGCCTATAACTCCAGCTATGTTTTGAGTGCCTGGTTCATACTGATAAGGGGCTGGATAAAACGTTGTTTTTTCATAAGTTACCTCTTCGATAGCACCACCGCCACCTTGATACGGAGCTACTTGGGGTTGGTGTTTTTCTTTTATATATATTGCGCCTACTCCAGTTGGACCTAAGCTTTTGTGGGCTGATATAGCAAAAAAGTCCACATCAAGTTCTTGAACATCTATCTTTGCATGTAAAAAACTCTGCGCACCATCAATCATAACAACACAGCCATGTTTGTGTGCTAGAGTGGTTATGCGTTTTATATCGTGCACTTTTCCAAATGCGTTTGAAACGTGGGAAATGCTTACAAATGAGTTTGGGTTTTTACATAAAATCTCTTCAAAATTTTTAAAATCAAAGTTTAAATTTTCATCACACTCAACAACTTCTAATCCTGCATGTAAAGTTCTTCCTTGCAAGTGCCAAGGAACTATGTTTGCGTGATGTTCTAAGCTTGATATGATAATAGTTTTAAACTTTTTTGCGTAGGATGAGGCGATAAAGTTTATGCTTTCGGTTACTCCTTTAGTAAAGGATATCTCTTCTTTATGCTTTGCATTGATAAAACTTCTTAAGCTCTCTCTTGCTTCTTCAAACTCTGTTGTTGCTTTATTTGCATCGTCAAAATTGCTTCTATGGGTATTTGCACAATATTTCTCATAATATTCTATTTGAGAATCTATAACAATTTGTGGTTTTTGAGTAGTTGCGCCACTATCAAGATAGACAGTTTTATTGTCTTTAAAAAATGGAAAATCACTTTTATACATAATCATTCCTGCTGTATCTTCTTGCTACATCTTTTAGTTTGTCATCTCTTATGCTTTCAATTACCTCTTTTTCAAAAGCGGTTAATACCATATCGTACGCTTTTTCTTTTTTTATGCCTCTGCTTTGAAGATATAAGAGCTGATCTTTATCTAAGCTTCCTGTTGTCACTCCGTGACTAGCCTCAAGTTCATCGATAAATATCTCAAGATGAGGTTGTGAATGTATAACCGCGTCATCACTTAGTAAAATATTGTGGCAATTTTGAAACGCTTTAGTAAAAACTGCTTTTTCATTTACTACGGACATTACTTTTAAAACGCCACGACTTTTATCTTGAAGAGTGTTTTTATAATTTATCTCACTAATGGATTCTCTTTCGTTGTGAATAGTTTTGATGATATTTGAACATTTTGCATTTTTTAGTAGTTTTGCAAGACCGTTTAAGCTATAATCGACTTTTTTATGGTTGATCTCATTATAATAACTATTTACAATAAAACCATCTCCGTAGTCAAGGTTAGTAAAGTCTAGGTGGGAGTTTTCACCTTGTTCGATTTGTACATTATAAAGACATGAGTTTGTATTATCAACATCTTGAAGTTTTAAATATTCCACATCAGCGTTTTCTTCTAGGGTTAAAAGTCTATTTGCACTTATAAAAGAGCGATTGCATTTATCTGATATAATATCAACTATTCTAGCTTTTACTCCTTTTTTTACATGTATATGTAAAGAGTTTGTAAATACCATATCGTCGTCGTCCATAACAAAAACAAGCATCAATGGTTTTTTTGTATCTTCTGAGATAGTTATGTGTTTTTGTATTCCATCAAGTTTTTTTGTGATGTCAAATAGTATTGAACTATACTCATAAGTCTCTTTTTGAGTATCAAAATTTTTAACTTCTAGTCTTTCAGCCTTTTTAAACTCTTGAGAAAAAAGTGAATTGAAATCTATCTTTAAAAACTGCTCTTCTCGTTTTTGCGGAAGAGTTAAGTTTTCAATTTCGTTAATCTTCATCGGTTAGTCCTAAGGCTTCAAAGCCTTTTTCGTTTAGCTCTTGAGCTAATGTATAATCCCCTGTTCGCACTATCTTTCCACCTTTTACAACATGAACAAAGTCAGGTCTTATAAGTTCGAGCAAGCGATTGTAGTGGGTTATCATAAGAACTGAACGCTTCCCTTTTTTCATCATTCTGTTTACCACACTTGAAACGGTTTTTATGGCGTCCACGTCAAGTCCAGAGTCTATCTCATCTAACATTATAAGTTCTGGTTTTAAAGTGATAAGTTGAATAAGTTCATTTCTTTTTTTCTCTCCACCACTAAAACCGTCATTTAAATCCCTCTGAAGAAGTTTTCTATCAAGACTAAACTCTTTGCATTTGTCTTTAACATCTTTTAAAAACTCCATTGGGTCAAGTGGCTCAAGACCTTGATGCTCTCTTTTTGAGTTTAGTGCTGTTCTTAAAAAGTAACTATTGTTCACGCCTGGTACTTCGATAGGTGCTTGAAAGCTCATAAATATACCTTCATTTGCTCTATCTGCAACTTCCATCTCAAGTAAGTTTTTATCATGGTAAGTCATAGATCCTTCTGTGACATTGCAACTGTAGTGTCCACTTATTGATTTTAAAAGTGTACTTTTTCCAGCACCATTTGTTCCCATTATAGCGTGTACTTCGCCAACATTTATCTCTAAATCTAAACCTTTTAGTATTTCGTTTTCTTGTATATTTACATGTAAATTTTCTATTTTTAACATTTTTTCTCCTAACCTACGCTTCCCTCTAAGGAAATATTTAAAAGCTCTTTCGCTTCAGCTGCAAACTCCATAGGAAGCTCTTTTAAAACTTCTTTACAAAATCCATTTACTATCATTGCTATTGCATTTTCTTCGCTTACTCCCCTTTGAGAAAGGTAAAAAAGCTGCTCATCAGATATCTTTGAAGTTGTTGCTTCATGTTCTATATTTGCAGATGAGTTTCTTATGTCATGATAAGGGTATGTGTGAGCCATGCATTTATCGCCTATTAAAAGAGAGTCGCATTCGGATATGTTTCTAGCATTTTTAGCGTGTTTTCCGACTTTGACTAAGCCACGGTAGGCATTTAGCCCTTTCATGGCAGATATTCCTTTAGAGATGATAGTTGATTTTGTATTTTTTCCTAAGTGTATCATCTTTGTACCAGTATCAGCTTGTTGAGCCTTGGAGGTTATAGCAACTGAGTGAAATTCACCTACGCTACCATCCCCTGCTAAAACACATGAGGGGTATTTCCAAGTAACAGCTGAACCTGTTTCAACTTGTGTCCAAGAGATTTTTGATTTTTCACCTTTGCAAAGTCCGCGTTTGGTTACAAAGTTTAGTATGCCACCTTTTCCATTTTCATCTCCTGGATACCAATTTTGAATAGTAGAATACTTTATGTGTCCATTTTTAAGTACGCAAAGTTCAACAACTGCCGCATGAAGCTGTCTTTCATCCCTCATTGGAGCAGAACATCCTTCATTGTATGATACATAAGAGTTTTCATCGCAGATGATAAGTGTTCTTTCAAACTGTCCAGTATCAAGAGCGTTGATTCTAAAGTATGTGGAAAGCTCCATCGGACAAGTTGTATTTGGCGGAATATAAACAAAACTTCCATCGGTAAAAACCGCTGAGTTTAAACATGTAAAATAGTTGTCTGTTGTTGGAACTACAGATGATAAATATTTTTTTAAAAGTTCAGGGTGTGTATGCGCAGCTTCTGATATTGAGCAAAATATAATGCCAAGTTTTTCAAGCTCGTCTTTGTATGTTGTTTTAACAGACACAGAGTCAAACACAGCATCTACCGCAACACCTGCAAGTTTTTTTTGCTCTTCTAGCGGAATGCCAAGTTTTTCATAGGTTTTAAGTATCTCATCATCGACTTCTTCTAAAGAATTCAACGGTTTTTTTGGTGCTGAAAAGTAAGCTATATCTTGATAGTCAATTTGTGGATATTCTAAATCTACCCAATTAGGTTCTTCCATTTTTTGCCATTTTCTAAAGGCTTTCAATCTAAATTCTAGTAGCCACTCAGGCTCTTTTTTCTTTGTCCAAATGGCACGTATGACATCCTCATTTAAGCCTTTGGCAAAGGTTTCACTCTCTACAAGAGTTTCAAAACCAAGCTTGTATTCTTGATTGACAAGCTCTTTTATCTCTTCGTTCTTTTCGCTCATTAATATTTTTCCTCTTTATATGTTTAAGACAATCATATAAACAAATTATGTTTTTGATAATTAATTGTGTAGTTATACACTAGAAAAGATTAATTTTTGATAAAAAATATGCAAAGTAGGACTTTTTTTGTCTTATTTGTAAATCTTTTCAAAATCCACAAAGATTGTTTTGTTAATTTTTCCATTTTTTATACATGTAATTATAGCGTATTTATAAATTTATAAAAATTTTTTAAATAATTTAGAAAAAAGTTACATTTTGTGACAAAATAGGCTAATATTTCATATAATCATTATCACTATTTAAGTATTAATTATGTAGAATACAAAAAAATTTTAACCAAGGAGAATAGATGATTAGGAAAAGACACTTAATTTGTTCAGCAATTTTAAGTTCACTCTTGATTTCTTGTGGTGGGGGTGGGTCAGAAGATGGCTCGCATACATCAAGTGTGAACACAAATAGCATGAGCAAATTTGTTGCAAGTGGTGAGTATTTTGACGATTTAAAATACGAACCAACTGTATTGGCTTTTGAAGCGCAAAAAAAGATACTAAAGAATATGACCGCATCGCAACTAGCGGTTGTAAATGGTGATTGTGATGGAAAATATTCAAATAGTGGAAAATGTGCCAATGGTAAAATGTTGCCAAGATGGGTTAAAATACCTAAAGATTTTGCTCAGCGCGATCAGGAAATTAATGGTAGTATTTTAACAGGTGTGAAAGATTCTAGAATCTGTTTAGATTTAAATGAAGATAATCTATGTGGCTCTGAAGAACCATTAGCAATAACTACAGATGAATCTCATTTTATTTTAAAGCTTACCGATGAGCAAAAAAATTTAACAAACAACATCATAGCTGTTCGAGGGGTTAATACAAACTCAAATAGAAATGAAACTACTATTTTAAAAGGTGAAAATAAAAATGGTGTTATACTAAGTCCTTATTCGACTCTTATGGCTTTAAATCCTAGCAAAGCGGATGCAATAAGAACTATGTATCCAAATATGGATAGTAATTCTACGAATAATTACAAAGATGCTTTGCTTTTACAAAAAACCATTGATATACTAGTAGCTTCTTATGATTTAAAAGATGATAAGAAGATTATTAATCAAGACGTGGAAGTTTATAAGCTTTTGGCTAATAATTTGGGCACTAGCTTAAAAAATACTGTAAGTGCTCTAAATAATGAGCATGTAAATAGGGCAAAAACCGCAGTAGAAAAGATGATAGATGAGGTAGATGCTATCAATCTTCAAGATGATGATAAAGAAGCTCTTGCTGTTGTTTTGACCGATAGACTAAATGATGCAAAAGAGCATTTTAGAAAAAATAGTGGTGACTTAGAACTAGATGATATAGACGGAAACAACTTAAAAAGAGATGCTATAAAAAGTCGTCTTGTTGAGATAGGTGTTGAAGGTATAGATGATGCCTTGATGGATGCGGTTGAGCAGTCTGGTCTTAGCATAACTGATATGGAGGATTTTGATAAAGTAAGTGAAGCTGTAAAAAATTATCCTGAACTTAAAAAACTAAAAGACCAGCTCGAGAAGAAAAATAATGCAACATCTGACCTTATTATTTTAAAAGCCTTGTTGGTTGGAGATAGATTAGAAGTCTATTTTTCAGACAATGAAGATCTTGGTCTTAGCGATGAGTCTGAAAAACTTTTAAGCGGAGAAGGTAAGAGTGAAGAAGAGATAAAGCATATTGTTGAAAAAGTTTATACCATAGAGGGATTACAATATGAAGTTAAAAGCATTTCTTTTGATAAAGCAACTTCAAGAAATACTATATACTTTAAAACTTCTCCTTCTTTTAAAGATGGACCAAAGAGATTAAAAGTTAATTATCTTGCGTTGAAAGATACTAGAGGTAAATATACTAGAGAAAAGCAAGTTTATTCTATTATTGAATCTTTAAGAGGCATTCCTGCAACTGGACAACAAAAAGTTTGGGTTCAAGGAGACGATGGAAGTTTTAACTACGGTTTAAAACTAAAACATAAAAAAGTGGACAAAAACGGAGATATCACATGGGTAAACGAGAAAACAAACCTAATGTGGCAAGATGCTCAGTATAAAGAAGGAGAAAATCAAAATATTACCTACGGAGAAGCTCTCAATTATTGTTCTGATCTAACTTATGCTGGCTATTCAGACTGGAGACTTCCAAATGTAAAAGAGATTATTACTACAACTAGTGTAAATATGCAAGAAAAAGGTATGTTTACTTACTATTCAAAGTCTGAAATATCTTTTACGGATTCATCTCAAAACGTTGCTTTGGGAGAAAGAGCTATAGGCGCTGATAAATATGGTCAAGTAACAAATCTTATAAGCAATAGTGCTGATGAAAAAGGAAAATATTCTGCAAGATGTGTTAGAACTTTACATAGTGAAAAACCATCTCTTTTTCCAGATGCGGCATTTGATAATATAGTGATCTTAGAAAAAGATAAGACATCTTATGACCCTAGTACTGGTGTAGTCTATCTTGATACTCCATTTACTCAAGAAGAGATAGATGTTAGAAAAAGAGCGAGTGAAGAAGGTTCCAAAAATGTTCCAAGCGTTGGAAGATATGGAACTTTAGAGCATGGTGTCAAATATTGTGCTAAATTAAATGAAAATAGTTTTGGCGGATTTAACAATTGGAGAATGGCAAATGTAAATGAAGTGTTTTATTCATTAAATGCACAAGGCACTAGAACGTTTCAGCATAGGCTAGATGGCTTTGATTATACCTTAACTTCCACATCTTCATTAAAAGATAAAACAAAATATCCTTGGATAGTAGGTAACTTTTTCAATAGAAAAACCATAAACAACAGAAGTAAAGGATTTTTTAGATGTGTTGCTAGTATGGATAAAAAACCTTTGAAAACTCAAAAACCAGTGGATAGTATTCCAAGAACAGATTTGAAAAGAAAATATTCTTTAGATTTTGGTGCAAAAAGTAGTGTAGATATTACTCTGCCTGCAAATATTTTTGATAAGTATGAAGGTATTTCTATTACTGCTTTAGATCCTTTAAATTATCTTGAAAATAGACAATATGAAATTTCAAGAATTATTCCTAAGACTGAACTATATCCAGGTTATTCGCTAGAGAGTGTTAAAGTTGATGGAAAAGATATTTGTACACCTGCTACTGAGTGGGTAGGTATATCTCAAAGACCTGGTTCGTATTGTGAAGAAAAAGGTCTATTTAGAGTATATTTAGATAAAGATTTAACGTTGAATAGATATGGAAAGTCATTGTTAGAAAGTGGCAAAACTTATGCTATAAAGATAAGAAAAAGAATTGATTTAGATACTTTTACTATAAATTTAACCATAGGTCAAAATGAACAAATACAAGATAATATCTCAAATGTTGATACAAGTTCTGATGGTTTTAGTGTAAAAGTCGATTCGGAAACATTGACCAGCAAAGATATACATGTAGCAGTAAGTAGTGGATATAGAGTTGGCGGTAGCCCAAATATCTTAAATATTATAGAGAGCAATAGCGACTTTAGAATTATTCAGCTGTTAGATCCTGATGGACAAACTTTTAGTTGTGAAGGCAAAACAGGTGCTGAGTTTGATAAGTGCTATAAAACATTTGCAAACAAACTAGGAAGTTTGGCAGACTTTAAGATAGTATCTGGCGATAAAGATATTTTTGAAGTATGGCATAGTAAGATAGGTTCTTATTTACATGTAAAACCTTTAAATAGATTAGCTTTAAAGGTTGGAAAAACCTATTCTCTTCAAATAGCTGTTATAAATCCTCAAACTGATGAACAAATCGGTGAGCTTATAGATATAAATGTTATAGTTGATAAATCTACTTTGGAAACAAAAAATGTAACAAAGGATATTAAAGATGCGAACGATTATAAACTAAATCCAAATGGTGAGCCAGTGTTATTTACTATCGATAAAGGTTTTGCTACTAAAAATTGGAAAAATGAGCCAATAAACGAACATAAAATTGATCCATTTATAACAACAAATGCTGAATTAGATGATATTATGTTTGAGCTTAAAAATTCTGATGATACTTATGATATAAAAAGAGTAGAATTTTATGGAAGTAAGTACTATGCAGTTATATTAAATAAGGGTAAAAATCCACCGGCAAGTAAAACCTTAAGGGTAGTTGCAAAAATACCTTATAAAGATACTGTTGATTCAGATATCAAATGGATAACAAGCGAGTTTGATCTTGCTATCACAAATAATGAAAGTTTAACTTATGCAAATATTGCAGCTAAGATAAATCAAACACACGATACAGAAGTTGTATCAGACAGACCTATGCCAAGGGATGAGATCATAAAAGAGAAGTTGGATGTAAAACTATCAGATGTTATTATTGATAACTCTTATAAGATCTATCCTTCTGATATGTTTGTTGTGGTAGGAAAGAATTTTATAAAAACCAATCAAAGTTTAACGGATGTTTCTTTTGAGATTGTAGGTGGTGCCGGTAAAGAGCATTTTGAAAAAGAACTAACTTTCTATATAGATGGATATGTGTTAAAGCTTAAAAAATCAAATCTTCCACCAGCAGGAGTGTATGAGCTTAAAATGAAAGCTAAAAAAGGTGATATGGAAAGCGATGAAGCCACATTGAAGTTTGAAGTTTTTGAAGTTGCACCTCCTGGTGTTATAGATTCTTTAGAAGTAAATTTGGCAAATAGAAATGCAAATGCTGTTTATTTGTCAAAAAGTGACAATCAAAGCGTAATTCCTCTATTTTTGCTGCACAACAGTAGCCTTTCTTTTGAATCTTTAGAGTTGATTGATAGAGAAGATCCTGTAAACGGACAGCCTTATGGAAATCTTAAATTCAATGGAACAGAGGTTGATGAAGAGAAATATGAGTTAGTTTCTAGTTCGGACAACAAGTATTACATAAGAAAAACATATAGGGGTAGCCTGAAAGAGCCTATATATTCTATATTTTTACATGCAGGAAAAACTGCTGAGGATGGAGATGAGCTTAAAGTTAAGGTTATAGGCACATTTAACGGTCAAGAATATCCAAATCCAAATCTAGTTACTATACATGTAAAAGGATCTTCTTATACGAATGAATCTACAGAGGATTACGAAAACTATCAAGAGCCAGGAAGCGAAACTGTAAATCCTCATGATGCAAGTGCTGATCCTAAGTTTATACTAAAGCCAGAATATACAAAAACTACTGATGATCCTATAAGATTGGATTGGCGTAAAATAGGCATTGCTATTGATAATAGCACATTTGTTGAGTATGTTAAGGATGGAGAGCCTTATGTTTTTGAGTTGGTTGATAATAAAGATAAGTTTAGTGTTGAAGTGAAAGATTATAATTTCTATCAAGAGTTGGTAATTAATTTTAAAAATAGTGCTACAACAGGTTCGTATGATGTTAAAGTAAGAGCGAAGTATAACAATTCCGATAAGTGGAGTAATACTACGACTATACATTTTGAGATACAATGATTAACAGGCTATTGGCTAAAACAAGTGGCATTTTGCCGCTTGTTTTTTAAAAATGAGACAAATAAAATAAAAGGTAAAAAAATGAATAAAAAAATTATAACGCTATGTTCAGCTTTAACAATAGCCACTTTTTTTGCTGCTTGCGGAGATATGTCTAATGATGACACTCCCCCAAAGCTTGATAATGAAAAGCAAGATGTAGAAAAAAAGGCTGATGTGAATATAGTAGGAAGGGTAATGGATGGATACATTCAAGGTGCTACGGTATTTTTTGATGAAAACAAAAATCTCACTCTTGATGCGACAGAGCCAAAAACAAAAACTAATGAACTTGGTCAGTTTACACTTGGACTAACTAATGAGCAAGCAAAAAAGATAGATAGAACTCATAGAATTATATCTTTAGGTGATGGTATAGATTATGATACTAAGTTGCCGTTTACAACATCTCTTGCTTCAGCACCAACAGATAAAATGGTGCAGAGTACTATTTATCTAACACCTGTTTCCACTTTTTTAACAAATAGTGCAGTAAATGCCGTTAAGGGTAAAATAGATGGCGTTAATGTTATGCAAATACGAGAACAGTTAAATCAAACTTTTGGTATAGATGTTGCAAAACAAGAAAACTATATTAAAGATAATAATTTAGCTTATTATAAAATAAATAACATTTTACAAAAGGCAAAAGAGGTTTCTGGTATAAGTTATGATGATTTTAGTAAGCTTATTACCAAAAGTATTACTCTTGATGAGTTGTTGGCAAAATTAGATAAACCAAATGAAGTTAGGGCTATAAAAGATTTCTACTCAAAAGTAACACAAGAAGAGGTAGAAACAAAAAAAGCAAATATCAATAAGGCAGTTATGGAAAAAATCAACAATGAAAAGTATGATTTTGATAAAATTTCTATAAACGATTTGCCTAATGATGAAGAAATTAAAGACGTAGATGATATAAAACCAACTCCACCAAAGGATGATGAACAAAAGGATGATAAAGATGTAAGCGGAGGATTTACATACTCTGATTTGGTGGGTGAAGTTTTCTCTATGCACAGCGAAGATGGAAGTATTTTTATGGGACTAAGAAGACTTGAGTTCTCTTCTGATAAGATAAATGATTCCATTCCATATAAAATAGAAAATGGTTTACTAAAACTTGAAGGAATGGGTACATTTAAGAAAACTGGCGAAAGTGGAGATAAGATTTTCTTTGAAGATATTAATACTAAAAAAAGATACTACTTTAAAGCTAAAAAGGCTAATGACCCAGAAGATAATAAATTAGTTCCACAAAATGGAGTGTTATACTCACCATATAACAAAAGTGCCACTATTTTTGTTGATACAAATAAAAACTTAGTTCTTGATAGTGATGAACCTAGTGCTGTAAGTGATGAAAATGGAAACTTTACTATAAAAGTTAAACAAATCTTCATAGATAAAAAATATGCTATAGTTGCCATCAATGGTAAAAACGATAAAGGCGATGTTTCAAAAAATATAGCTTTTAAAACTATGATGGGCGAAGATAAGATCGTATTAAACGCTTTTTCATCAGCTCTTACAGGCTTAGCTTATGCTATAACCAATAACATGGTTATGCAAGATTTGTCACACTCAAATATGATACCATCATTGACAAAAAATATAGGCATAGATATAGAAGATTTGACAAGCGATATTACCAAACCAGCTCTTGTTAAAATAGCTTTAAAGATAAACTCTTTTGTTGGAGCTTTAGCAAATACCTACAATGATGATAAAGCACATGGTACACATATATTAGAAGCTTATATGCATCTTTTTTCAAATGTTTTATCAGATATACAACCAAATATTCCTGAATTTGGCTTAGATAAACTTTTAGAAAGATTTAATGAAAAAAATAAACTTATAAAAGTAAACCCAAATTTTGAGCAAAAATATGTAGATATTAAGACTTTTAAAGACCTCTTAAAAGCTATAAATGATGAGATTGATGGCGCTAAAGATATGGCTAAGATAGAAAACTATATCAAAGAGGCCAAAAAATTTAGACCAAAGAAAAGAGATATAGCTGTATCTTGGGATGCTAATATGAATAGCGCTGATTATAAACTACCGAAAGATCAATTTTCTAAGTATCAATGGCATTTACTTGATCAAGGGGCCGTTGTAAATACTCATGGTATATATACAGTAGGTGGAAACGATTTAAAAGTTAAGCCTCTTTATGAGCAGGGTATAGTTGGACAAAATGCATGGGTGAGAGTTGTTGATGATGGGCTTGAGGCTGAGCATGAAGACTTAAAAGGAAGACTAAATGTAGAAAATTCTTGGAGTGCAGAGAAAAAATCACACAATACAACACCTAAAAACATAGCAGATAGTCACGGAACAAATGTTGCAGGTCTTATAGCAGCCGATGGTTCAAATGATATAGGTGTTCGTGGTGTAGCTCCTTATGCAACATTGACTGGTTATAAGCTTAGAACTCCACAGCCTGGAGCGTTGGATTATAATATGGAAGAGCTTAGAGATGCTTGGTTAGGCGGAGATGACAAGATAAGTATAGTAAACAACTCTTGGGGCTCAACTGCTGATAAGTATATAGAAGAGGAAAATATATTAAAAGAGGGTGCTGAAACAAAAAGGGTAAGAGATGGAAAGGCTTTAGGAAGAATCTACATGATAGCTTCTGGAAATGGTGGCTTTAACCAAAGGGAAGTTGGAGAAGATGGAGAGATACTGGATATTGTCGATGATTCTGCAACTTCATATTTTAGAGGCTCTCAATATGCCATCACAGTTGCAGCGGTTAGAAATGAAAATACTATCACTCAGTACTCAACACAAGGCTCAAATGTACTTGTAAGTGGATATGGTGGAGGTATCAAAACTCATACATCAGCACTTATGGCAACTACAACTAGAACAGGAGCAAGTAAAACCACATGGCCAGAAGATAGTAAAAAAGCATACTCATTTGCTTTTGATGGAACTAGTGCAGCAACTCCTGTAGCAAGTGGAGCTTTGGCTTTAGTGTTAAGTGAGTGTCCAGATCTTAGCTATAGAGATGTAAAATGGTTAATAGCAAATACAGCAACTAAGATAGATGAAAATTACGATACAACAACTATAAGTGGCGTTAAAAATGTTCCTCCATTTAGCACAACTCCAAAGCTAGACTTGTATAACGGTTTTGGATATGTTAAAAATGCAGCAGGATTGAGCCATAGTAATTACTATGGATATGGACTTGTAAATCCTACTGGCATGATAAATATGTGTAAAGATTCAAGCTTTAAACATCTACCAGCAAAAAAAGAGATAAAAGTTACAAATGAAAATACAGGCTTAATCCCACTAAACAAAAACAATCACTACCTAAAAGAGAAAATAATGGTAAACAAAAGTGTTGTTAATGGGCTCGATAGAGTTGAGTGGGTAGGATTGACTATTTATGGAAAATTTGATAATCTCCATAAGCTTTCAATTGTATTAATATCTCCATCTGGTACAGTTTCTAGGATATTAACTAACTCAAAATCCGCTATTGATGAGGTTATGAAAGTAGAAGAGGGGTATAGACTTTCCTCGGTTGCTTTTGTAGATGAAGATCCTCAAGGAGAATGGACTTTGATAGCTCAATCTGACGATATGAGTGATACCGGAAGATTTACAAAGCTTAAGCTAGAGATAGTTGGTTACAATAACGAGGAGAGAAATAAATGAAAAAGTTATTATTAGCATTAGTATTTTTATCAGTATCTTTAAGTGCTGATAGTTTTACTATCAAAAGAGATAGTGGCAAGACATCTTTTTCTTATGAAAAGAAAAATGGAATTTATACGTTGTCCAATAAAAAAACATTTGACGACAATGTTAAAGTTATCATTAGTTTTAAAGATGATAGTTATAAAAAGTCCATAGAGAAAAAGTATGGTTTACATAATGGTGAAAAGTTTTACGCTCAATATTTTATATATGAACAAACTTCAAATGACATAGTGGCTCTTTTTGCTAAACTTAGCAAAGAAAAGGGTATAAAAAATGTTTATCCTAATTGGAATACTAGGGTAAGTAAGTATTAAAAATAAAAGGGCATGGAGTTTTCATGCCCTTTACTGAGCTTTTACACTCAAAAATATTCGACCTCTTAAAATAAGATAGATTTTGTCTGTTTACCTTTTTTATGTATAATGAGTTTCAATAAAATTAAGGAGACAGTTATGGTAAATCCATTTAAAATTGAAGAAGTAAAAGCACATTGTGATGTTCCATGTGGCATATATGACCCAATATCAGCTCAAATAGCGGCACTTAGTGTAATAAGAATGATAGATTTGATGAGTGGTTTAGAAAATGATGGCTCTTTGGAGTATGCTAATACGTTGTCGCGTCATATTGCGGTAAAAGAGAGTGAAACTGAAAAAGTTAAGCATGAGATAAGAATTATCTGGGGAGATTTTATCAAGCCTCCTATGGTTGAAAAATACCCAAATATTCACACGCTTACTCATAAGATAATGGCTCTTGGAAGCGAAAACCGCCAACATGCAAGTCGTGATTTAGCACTAGAGCTACTAAATGCAGTAAATGAATTTGCTGAGATTTTTTGGGCGATAAAAGGTGTTGAAACTAAAAAAATTAAAGCTCACTATTTTCCAAATGAGGAAATTGTAGTTCCAGCATAAATGTTAAAGATTTTTAAAATAAAGGGAGATTCGCTTTTCCCTTTATTTAAAAATGGTCAGATAGTTTTAACTTTACATGTAAAATTTTGTAAGCTAAAAATTGATGACATTGTAGTTTTTCATCAAAAAGATTATGGTTTGATGATAAAAAAAATCCAAAAAATCCAAGATGATAAACTTTACCTAACAGGTACAATCCCCCAAAGCATAGATAGCCGAAATTTTGGCTTTATAGATAAAAAAGATATAAAATACAAAGTTTTATTTAGCTTATTTTAATTTCTAGCTTTACATGTAAAGAATCAATTAAAATCATTAAACTCTTTTAAAAATTTAGAATATTTTACATATAAAGTTTTGTTGTTATGTTTTTTTGCACCATTAATTAAAAGTGTAAGTTTGTTTACAATCTCCTCTTTTATTCGATAGCGTTTTGGATGATTTGGATATATATGAAAGATATTTATCAAAGAGTGCACTCGAAATCTATCCATCCCCCAATGTTTAAATCCAAGTTGATTTTTTGCTCCTGCGTTTTTTATGATGAGGGATTTGGGGATGATTCCTATTTGGTAAAATAGGGCGATTTTTATCCACATGTCATAATCCTCGCACACTTCTAAACTCTCATCAAAATACCCAACTTCATCAAACAACTCTTTTTTTATCATTACAGACGAGGGGGCTAAAAAACAGTATTTTAAGCATTTTTGCAAAATGTCATCTTTGTTTTTTTGGTATTTTTTTGGAACTTTTACTCTTTTTTCATCTCTTATCCATATTTCATCTGTAAAACTAATGGGTATATTTTTATGTTTTTTATGAAAAGCGGCTTGTATTTGAAGTTTCTCTTCGCACCACTCATCATCATCGTCTAAAAAGGCTATCCATTCACTTTTTGCTACTTTTATACCGTGGTTTCTTGCACTTGAAATACCACTATTTTTTTTGTGAAAGTATTTTACATGTGGAAAGATTTGCGTTATATTTTTGGTGTTATCGGTTGAGCCATCATCTATAACAATAATCTCACTTGGCTTGTAGGTTTGAGATAAAACAGAGGCTAAGGCTCGGTTTAAAAGGGCGTATCTGTTAAAAGTGGTTATGACCACCGATATATTCATGTAACGCCCTTTGGTGGTATTAGTTTTCGTAGCCAATCACATAATAAGTTTGCTTATTTGGTACTTTTTCGATTTTGATTTTATACTTTTGTGACCATTGTAAAATCATATCTTCAACCAGTTTAACAGTCTCTTCATCTTTAGAAGTATTTTTTATCTTAAAGTATTCGTGTGAACTTGAGAGCCCAACGAAGCCTTCGTAGTTTTTTAATTTGTCATTTAGTGTAACTAAATGTTTCTCAACATGTTCAAAACCTTTTGTATTTTCAATAATCGCCTTAGCTTGTTCTTCTGTACTTGGGGTGATTGAGTATCCAAATTGTGTTAGCAAACCTTTTGCTACCATGTTTATTCTCCTTCTTGATTTATTGTGAAACTTCACTACTAGGATTATAGCATAAATATATGTATATTTTTTAAACAGTTTACCTTTTGAGAGTATATGAATTTATTTAAAAAGAAACAGATTGAAGTTTTGTTTCTAAAAGTGACGTTAATATTCTATTTTTTTTATCGATATTTAAAGTAAATTTATATAAAATTTTTTAATTTTTTTATAAAGGAGATTACATGAAGTTATTGCATGTGTTATTAGTTGCTTCTATGGCTACTGGCTTATATGCAAAAGATGTTGCGCCTAATCCAATAGGAGTTAAAGTAAAGGCTATGGTTGCCGCTTCTAAAAAAGCTATTAAGGTTGTGGAGCCAAAAGCATTAAACGATATGATTAAGGCTGAAAAAGATTTTGTTTTGATTGATGTTAGAGAGCCTGATGAGGTTGCTGCTGGCAAGATTGATGCGCTTGATTACAAATCAATTCCTAGTGGTTTGTTGCCATTTAAGATAAAAGCTTTTAAAACAAATAAACATATTGTTATATACTGTAAAAAAGGCGGACGCGCAGCGTTGGCCACTAAATTGGTTCAGGATTTAGGTTATACAAATGTTTACAATCTAAAAGGCGGAATTATGGGTTGGCTAAAAGCTGGCTATCCAGTTGATTCTAAGCTTGGAAGTTTGGTTTTAAAAAAATAGATAAAACAGCCTTGAGAATATTTAACTCTCAAGGCTAATTGTGTCATGCAACCTGCATGCTAAATATAGGTTATCAAGATGGTACGTTTCCGCTATCACTTGCGTAATTGTGCAAAAAGTCGTAAATATGCGTAAGATACTTTTTCTTTAAAGGTTTAGATTTTGGGCATAATAGCTTAATTTCTTCGGCTAATTTTCCCTCATCTTGTATTTTTTTCCACTCTTCTTGTGTATGCTTTTTAGCTAACACACCGCCGTTAAATCCGCACGCTTTTTTTAGCTTTTTGATTATAAGCTTTTGTCCTTTTTCAACACCTGCATTTGCAACAGAGCTCATAAGTCCTAAGCTTAAAATCGTAGCGAAAATAAGTGTCATGAGTTTTCTCATTATATTTTCTCCTTTACCAATCACTTGGATCTAGTGGTTCGTTGGGTTTAATTTCACAATTATTACCCACACATTTGATATTTGCATCCAAATACACCGCCTTGCCTTTAAAGTTTCCATCTTTTGTTAGCTCGTGAGCTTCTATGGAGCGTCCACCAGCTGAACAATGAAAAATTATATACCCATTAGTAGGTAGCTTTGAAATGAACTCTTTTGGTTTATTTTCTTCAAGAGATACATGTAGTGAACCCTTTATAAAACCAGCTTTTCTTTCACCGCTACTTCTAACATCTACTATTTTAACATTTTTCGGTAAATTTTTATAGTTTTTCAAAAACCATTCACCATCAACCGTTCCTTCATCACCTCCTTTTTGTATTGGACCAAAAAATCGTGATTTTTTTGTGGATTTAGCTTTAGTTTTTGCTTTTGAGCCTGTCGTAGCAAGCCCTGCTTTTTTCCATGCAGGTATTCCAGCAGAGTAGTTGCTTACATTTGTATATCCAAGAGCTAAAATCATTTTAGCAATCTTTGGGCTTTTGGTACACTCATATCCTCCGCAAAAAGTGATGATAGGAGTATTTTTATCCATTGGCAATCTACCTTTGAATTTGTCAAATTCATTATCAGGAATACTAATAGCACTAGGAATGGTTGAATTTATATACTTTTTAAAAGGTCTTGCGTCTATTAAAAGCGCATTTCTTTTTAGCATAGCATTTTTTACAATACTAGTTCCAACCTCGCTATAAAAGCTTTTAGTCCACTCAGGTTCACCTGCTTGATAAAGTTTTACATTTGTGTGACCTTTTGCTTTTAAAAGCCCTGCAATTTTTGGACTTTTTGCGCAACGCCAACCTCCGCAAAATACGATAAGCTCTTTATCTTTTGGAGTATTGCTAAGTTGCTTATAATACTCTTCAAACTTGCTATCAGGCATATTTATACTAGTAGGAATTGTCCTAGCTGCAAATTTCTTTACAGGTCTAGCATCTATCAAGATAGCTTTGGCTGTATTCTTAGTGCCTTTGCCAAGTTTTGAATAAACATAATCTTTATCTACAACGGTTAGGTTGTATTTTTTGATAAGCTTTACCGTTTTTGGTGAAGCACCTTTTGTGTTTGCACTTGTTTTTGGTTGATGACAACCAACTAGCATAAAAGCTAAAAATAGGGGCATTATGCCCAACAAGATTTTTCTCATGAATCCTCCTTTTTATTAGTGTTCTCTTACTTTTTTAAGTGAAAAAAATACATCAAATATATGATATATGACTATACAAATTCCTATACTTCCTACAACGATACAAATCTCTCCTAAGTGGGGCATTATATAGTTTATATGATCCGCAACTGCGTACATGTCAGTTTTTTCATATCCTGTTCCAAAACGATTGGTCATAGGATTTGCATTTCCCCCATATACAAATATATATCGCCCTATGTATCCGCCTATGATGGTAAAAAATCCTGCAAATAGAGTAATTATAGGTTTTCTTGGAATTACCACAAACAAAAATGGCAGTGCGATTGTAAATAAAATATATCCAAAAAAGTATAAGTACTTAAATTCGCCAAATAGAATAATAAAAGCCCATGTCTTATCAATCAACATGTAAGCTAAAATCTCATAAAGCCCCAAAAGAGACATGCAGACTAAAATCCATTTTCTAAAAAGTTCCATCATTTCCTTAAAGCGAGGTTTATCTTTATGGGCAAGATATGTGTGAACTACCATAAAACCAAGCGCAGATGCAAAAGCACTTAGGATAAAATATAGTGTTAAAGCCGGAAATTCAGTCCAAAGATGTCTAGCTGTATTCATAGAAAAAAGTCTTGCTTGAATGTAATATTCAACCAAATCAATAACTATGCTTAAAAGCACCAATCCAAAGGCGAATTTTTTTACAAACTCTTTTTTCTTTGTTAAAAGCAGGTAAATTTCAAGTAAAACATAAGGAATATAGATACAATAAAGCGGAAGCATAAGCCACATTCCTGTACTCATGTTTGGAGTTTTTAGCATCCAAAGCATATTTAACATATTTAAATCCGTTGCTATGGTAAAAAGTCCTGCTAACACCATCGATAAGCCTGCTACCATAAATCCTGCAGCAACCCTTTCAATGAGTTTTATATTAAAAATTTCACAAAGAGCTACTATGAAAATAATACCACTTCCTGTATAAATCATATACATGTAATTTACAATAAAAAGTGTCCAAGGCGCTTCACGGCTCACTTCCCCAACTTCTCCAAATACTGCTAGTTTCATAGCGCTTATAAGTTCAGGGTTTGCTACGTTTAATCCCATTGAGTGGGCATTTATAGCTTCAGTAAAATACCTTACACCAAAAACTTCATATATGCCAAAAGCGGCAATCGCCAAAAAGATATAGGCTATTAGCATAGAAGGGGCAAAAAATAATTTTTTCATACTTGTTTCGTTAAATTCTAGTCCTAAAAATTCAAAAGCTTTCATCCTTCACCTCCAATTTCTCCTAAGCCATATTTTGCTTTTATCTCACTCCAAGAGTGAAGTTTCGTTTTATGAGAAACACTTTGTCTTAAAAATTTTTCATCATTTTGTGGCGCTAGATAAAAAAGTTTTGGCATTGTGCCACTATTTTCTTTTTGAAAGAAAAATTTTCTTTTTTTCAAAAGCTTTACAAGCTCGCTATTTTCATCATCTAAATCACCAAAAGTTCGTACTTTTGTAGGGCATGTAGCTTGACATGCGGTTGTGTTTTTCTCTTCAATTCGGTGATTACAAAAGGTGCACTTATCTACTGCAACCTTTGTGTCATCTACAAATCTTGCGTCATACGGACAGGCTTCCATGCAACCTTTACAAAGTATGCATTTTTCATCATCCACTAAAACAATACCACCATCACCAATGTGACTTGCATGGGTTGGACAAACACTTACACACGGAGCGTTTATGCAGTGATTGCACTGGGACGGATAGAGGTTTATAAAAGGTTTTTCAAATATAGTTCCATCTACGATACCAACCCAAATTCGCTGTTTATTTGCCCCTAGCTGAACGCCATTTTCCTCTTTACATGCAACTTCACAGGCTTTGCAATTTATACAATTTTGATACTCTAATGCCATTGCGTAATTCATTTTAAACCTTTCTTATACTTACGATTGTATCGTGCATTATTGCCGAACCAAATGTTGGCTCAATTCTATCTTCAATGATTTCATTATCGCTTGCACCATTTCTATATCCGAAGGTGTATCCTGTTGATTTTGCACCAAATCCATGTACATAAAATAAAATATCAGGAAGTATAGCGGCGGTTGGGTAAGCTTTTATATTTATCTTGCCCACGTTACTTTTAACTTCAATATTATCTCCAAACTTTATACCCCTTTGGCGAGCAACTTTATCATTTATCCATATGTAATTTTGTGGCATAAGTTCAAGTAGCATAATGTTATTTGCAGTTGAATTTTGAGTAAATTGTGCATGGCGTCCTGTAACAAATTTGAATTTTCCATCAGGAATTTTTACGTACCAGTCATCTCTCCATGTGGGCATAGAATCAATTCCTTTTTTTGTCATGCTTTCTAGCACACATTCAACCTTTTTACTGGCTGTGCCAAACTCTCTTTTTAGTACGGCTATATCATTAACATTAACACAGGTGTCATAATCATATCCGTCTGATTTTTCTTCATCTTTTAGCTTAAGAGATGAGTAGTATTTTTTGTTTTTTGGATAATATTCATAGTTATTGGCGTCAAGTTTTTTAAAATATTTGTCCATATTGGGATAAAAAACTCCCTTTTGTCTTAAAATTTTCCAAGCTTGTTTGCCATATTTGTCTTCAAACATATGGCGGTTTATCTCCTCTTGGCTCTCTTCAAAGGCATCAGCTAGGTTAAAGCCATTTTCTTCATAATACTCTTCTTCATCTACTACTTCAGCTTCTTCTCCTTCTTCAGGCTCTTCTCCTTCTAGCTCATCTTGTACATCTTCATCATATTTTTTGGTAATTTCCCAAAGAGGTTTTGATAATGTAGTCGCCAAATCTCTTACTATCTCAATAACAGGCTTGCTCTCATACATGGGCTCAATCACCTTTTGTCGCAAGATGATAGCAGGCTCAGTTCCTCCAAAGCTTTTAACTGGGTCTTCACGCTCTAAGTAAGTGCATTCAGGAAGTATAACGTCACTCATCATAGCCGTATCGCTTGGCATAGTGTCTATAGTTACAACTAAATCCATCTTTTCAAACATTTGTTTTGTTTTTGCAGTATTTGGAACGCTTAGCATTGGATTTTGTTTATAGATAAACATTCCTCGTATTGGATATGGACTTTTACCCTCTACGATTTTATTTCTCCATCCTATCCAAGAGCCTGAACCCCCAACGATTGCAGCCACATCTTTTTCTATCCTTGATTGCGCATTTGCGTACATGGGGATGTTTATATCGTGAGATTCAAGGGGAAGTTTTTTTCCAAAAACAATACCTCCTTTTACATCAACTCCACCTCCAAGAGCGGTAAATATCGCTTGAGCACGACGAAGTTGAAAGTCATTTTTTGCCCATGTGGTACGTCTTCCTTGATAATACAAAGCTTGTGGCGCATGTGCCATAAAATCTCGAGCAATTTTAGTTATAAGCTTTGCATCTATTCCTGTGATTTTTTCTGCCCATTGCGGAGTATAACCACTTGAGATAATATGATTTTTATATTTTTCAAAACCATTTACGTTATTTTTTACATATTCGCGGTTATAAATCTCTTCTGTGATAGCCACATAAGTTAAAGCTAATACAAAGGCTAAATCGGTCCCTGGTTTTATTTGCAACCACTCGTCTGCATGTATGGCTGTATTTGTAAAGCGTGGGTCTAAAACTATTAGTTTTAAGCCTCGTCCTCGAGTACGCTTAAAAGCATCCATAGTATCAGGTGTTGTGATAGCTTCGGCTCTATTTGCCCCTGCCATTATCACATACTTTGCGTTTTCCAAATCCGCCATGCCATATCCGCCTAAAGTAGTTGCATATCCTGAAACTGCTGTTTGAAGACAGATTGAAGCGTGATTTACAAAGTTTGATGAGCCTATTTTATCTTTCATAAACGTTTTAAATGTATGCTCAGCCAAGCCCTCTCCCGCGCTAAAGCCAATACAGGAGCGATTATCTTTTTCTTCATCAAAAATTTTAACAAGTTTGTTTTTTATAAACTCATTTGCCTCTTTCCACGAAGCGCGTCTATATTTTCCATCTCCTCTTTTTCCAGTGCGAATTAAAGGATATTTTAATCTATCAGGATCATACAATGCTTGTATTCCTGCACATCCTCTAGCACAAAGCATATTTTTTGATTTTGGAAATAGTGGATTTGGGTCTAATTTGGTAACTACTCCATTTTTCACCGTCGCAATAGCTGCGCATTTATTTACACACATTTCACAAACGGTAGGAACTTCTTTTATGTCTGGCGAATTATTTTTAGCGATTTTGTCGTCAGATGCTAAAATATTTGATGGCGAAAAAGCACTTCCACCAACCACGCTCAAAGCTACGCTACCCTTGAGAAATCGTCGTCTTGAAACCTCTACTTTCATGTATTTACTCCACATATAGTTTTTGTGCAAAAAGACGAAAAATTATATTATCGTCATTAGTTATACCACCATTGTATGATTTTTTTCATTAATAATTGTTTAAAGCGAAGAATAATATTTTTAATTTTAGCGTCTATATTTTAATGTTTAGATTTATTTTTTAAAAGGATTATCATTTGTGATTTTATTATTAATATTTTTTATATGTAAACTTTTATAATTTTTAACCGAATTTTCCTTAATTTGTATAAAAACTATAGTATTTTGTATCTTTTGAAGTTTCATTATTATGTTTTTATGCAATGTTGTTCAAATTAAATTAATACTTTTGTAGTTAAATTATTTATATTTATATTTTAATCATATTTCATAAAATAAATTTTTAGTTCAAAATTATACATGTAAAATTTATTGGATATTATTACTAGTTTATATCTTTTATTTCTCAATGGGTTAAATATGATAAAATTATTTGTATATATGTAAATTTATGGATTTTTAGATATAATCAAACCAAAAAAAAGGTTAGTAATGCGCTGGCGAGATGTTAAACAAAATCGAGTTTTAAAACCACAAAATGAGCCAAAAAAGCCCGTAAAAGTTGTTCCACTTTCGTGGAGATTTAAAGCGTTTATTATCGATATGTTTATGATATATATTCCTATCCTTTACATTACAACTTATATGGTTTTAGGCTCAAAAGAGGCATTTTTGGAAAATCAAATAGCCATATTTGTCGATACTTTTTTGCTTGGGTTTATTTTGAGCATTTTTTTTGCAAAAAGCGGTCAAAGCCCAGGATATAAAGCGTATGATATGAAGATAGTTGATAAAACTACTTTGCAAAAACCGTCATTACTAAAGGCATTTTGGAGATATGTTTGCTTTTTAATAGCAGGTGCGAGCATATTTGGCTTAATGGTTGCTTTTTTTAGAAAAGATAAACAAAATCTTCATGATATTCTTTCTGGCACGATGGCAGTAAATGTTTAAAAAGTTAAGTCTTTTTTTCTTTTTCTTTTTTTCTATCATATCTGTTTATGTGATATTTTTACCTAAGATTTTATCAAGTATTGGATATAGTGCTTTTGAGATAGGCATTATATTTTCCTGTTCACCATTGGCGCGTTTTGCCTTGCCGTTTATTTTTAGAAGATATTTTAGTATGAATAAAAATATCTTCTACGTTTCGCTTGTCGGCATCATAGCAACTGGACTTTTATTTTACGTAAGTATTGAGAGATTTTGGCTATTTTTGGTGGCAAATGTGATGTTTGGTACCTTTGTTGGAATTATCATACCATACATTGAAAGCTACTCTTTGAGAATGTTAAAAAAAGAGCGTTATGGTAGAGCTAGACTTTTTGGTTCACTTGGGTTTATATCGATTAGTTTGATTTTGCCTTATTTTTTGCAAGAGCCTTTAAATGGGCTTGATTTTTTATTTGCTACGATAGTTATCATGGCTATATGCGCTTTTTCGGTGGTCGTGGGCAATGAAGACTTTAAATCAGCAAGTAAGAATTTACATGTAAATTTATTAAAACATAAAAGGTTTTGGATAAGTTTACTGCTTTTACAAGTAAGTTTTGGTGGATTTTATAACTTTTTTACTATATATGAAAATGCTCACGGCGTGGGATTGGAGATTATAAGTTTTATGTGGACGTTTGGTGTTTTGTGTGAGATTGCATTTTTTTATTTTCAAGCTCCTATTTTAAAAGCTTTTACTATGCCAAGACTTATCAGTTTTTCATTTTTTATGACGATTTTAAGATGGTTGATATTGTATCTATTTCCAAGTTCTATTTTATTTACTTTTATATCGCAAAGTTTTCACGCCATAAGTTTTGCTCTTTTGCATTCGGCTGCTTTTTCACATTTACATGTAATATATAAAGATAGTCCGCTAGCTAGTCAATTTTATTATGGGATTTCATTTGGTTTTGGTGGGTTTATAGGCTCTATAATTGCAGGTATATTTTACGGCGAATTTTTATATCTTATGTGTGCATTTATTGCATTTTTGGCATTTGTGGTGTATGGAAAGGGTGAGGCTTAACATGTAAGCCTCGTAAATTTTATTCGTCTGAACCGCCAAAAATTCCTAAAATTTGAAGCAAAGCTACAAATAGGTTTAAAAAATCAATATATAGTGCAATTGCTCCTTGAATAGGTGTTTCATAAGCACCGCGTATGATGTTTTGCGTATCATAAAGGATAAATGCACTAAATAGTATAGCACTTACACTTGCGATTGCGATTTGAAAAATTGGGCTTTGCATGAATATATTTATAACACCTGCTACAACTACGACTATCAAAGTGATAAAAAGCATTTTTCCCATAGTTGTAAAATCTTTTTTTGTATTCATCGCAAAAACACTAAGTCCGCCAAAGGCAACAGTTGTTAGTAAAAATGCTTGTGCGACGATGTCTCCTGCTCCTCTGCTTAAAAACATTCCTATCATAGGCGCTAATGTTAAACCGCTGATAAAAGTAAAAGCAAACAGAAGCATAAGGTTTAAACCCTCTTTTTTTCTAGCTGCTTGTAGGGCAAAGATAAGTCCAATCTGAGCTATAAACAAAATCCAATATATCTTGCTAATTATCTCTATCATTCCAAGTCCTGCATACGCTCCTGCACTTCCTGCTAGTAGTGAAGCTGCAAAAAGTTGATATGTTTGCTTGATAAATGTTGAGAGTTGGGCTTGGTCCCTAACTACTCCTTGACTTACCCCTTCGCTCTCAAGAGCTTTTCTTTCGTACATTGCCATTATTATCTCCTTGTAATTATTGTTTAAGGGCAACATTATAGCTTAACATTTGTAAATGAAATTTAAATCAATTTAACGGTTTTTAATCAAAATTTGACTTTTTCATTATGCATGTAAATTTAGATAGACTATAGTTTATAATGAAAATCAATTTTTCAATCTATAAATCAATTAAGCTTTTTTTTTTTTTGTTGTTGTATAATTGTTCAAAAAGGATTTCAAATGGGTTTTAAAGCAAAAATATATGTCGCACTTACTTTGTTATTGATAGTAGGATATTGCTCTTTTGCGGGTTTAACATACAAAGAAAGCAAAGAAAATATAGCAAAAGAAGTTGAAAGAACTCTGTCGGATGAGGTTTATTATAATTTACGTCAAATCAAAGTATGGCGTAAAGATATGTTTAAAAGATTAAATGATGGTGTAAAGCTTTTAGATTCAAAAGATCTTGATGATAAAGCATCTTTACTTGGAGTGTTTAAAAATATATCAAGCAGATTTGATGATGCCTTAGTTTTTGCGGGTTTTGAAGACGGTACTTATCTTTATAGTGACAATAGGCAAAAACCATCTAGCTATGATCCAAGAAAAAGATCTTGGTACAAAAAGGCAAAACAACTAGATAAGATTGGTATGACTGATGTTTATCTTGACACTTCAAGCAAAAAGCTACTATTGTCTATAGTTGTTCCTATTAAGCAAAATGGAACATTAAGAGGTGTTATAGGAACGGATGTGGAGCTTGGTCATTTTGTGGACATGGCAAAAGAAGAAAAGTCTCATGGTCGCCAACTTCGCATTTTGGATGCGAAAGGCATAACAGTAGGGCACTCAGATGAGCAAAAAGCTGGAAAAGAGTATAAAAAAATATATCCTGAATTAATTCCAATGTTAAAAACTGTTTATTCTCAAGACAAGGGAGTAAGTGGATATGTATATAATGGTGTAGATAAGATTGTATTTTTTGATACTGACACAGATACGGGTTGGAAAGTAATTTCTGCCACTGTGAGAGAAAAAGCTTACGATTCTGTTAATAAACAACTTAAAGGCTCTATAGTATTAAGTATATTCGCTATTGTTTTGACTTTAGGTGTTGTTGTTGTATTACTTTCTTATCTTTTCCGCCCGCTAAATCGCTTGGGTTCTATGGTAAACGATTTAGCAGTTGGAGAAGGAGATTTAACGAAAAGACTCTCTATAGACACCAAAGATGAGATAGGGAAGATAAGTGAAGATGTAAATACTTTCATACAAAAAATTCAAACTCTAATAGGAGATAGTAAAAAAACATCAAATGAAAATGCAAAAATAGCAAATGAGCTTAGCTTAACTAGCTTAGATGTGGGAAAAAGAGTTGAAGAAGAAACTGTAGTTGTAAACAAAACCGCAGAAGCAGGAGAGAGTATATTAACAAACATCAACACATCTGTAGCAAGCGCAGAAAAGAATGCATCAGATTTGCAAGAGGCAAACAAAAACTTAGATTCTATAAAAAAACAGATGATAGAGCTAAATTCTCATCTAATACATCAATCTGGACAATCTCAAGAGTTAGCTGAAAAACTAAGTCAGACAAGCCATAATACCTCAGAAATAAAAGAAGTGCTAACTGTTATAAGTGAAATAGCTGACCAAACAAATCTTCTTGCGCTTAATGCTGCCATAGAAGCAGCAAGAGCAGGCGAGCACGGAAGAGGTTTTGCTGTTGTTGCTGATGAAGTAAGGAAGCTTGCTGAACGTACACAAAAAAGCTTATCTGAAATAAATACAACTATAAATATTGTCGTTCAAAGCGTAAATGATGTAAGTAATGAGATAGATGTTTCGGCAAAAGATATAGCCAATATATCAAATCAAGCAAGTGAACTTGAAAGTGTTGTTAATGAAAATTCGCAAATCGTAAGCTTATCTATAAATGCAAATTTGCAAAGCGTGTTAGAGTATAAGGATATATCAAAACAAATTGATAATATCATTAAACAAATAGAACAGATAAGTGAAATAGCCAACATCAATTCTAAAAGTGTCGAAGAAGTTGCAATCGCAAGTGAGCATCTAGGCAAGATGACAAATCAACTTGATAGCGAATTGGGTAAGTTTAAGGTATAAGTTGAGAAATATCAGCAATGTTTTTACATTGCTGATTAAAACTTATGAGCAAATAGTTTATGTTTGAGTAATTTTGTTAAATTTTTTTTAGGTTTTTGTATGCAGATGCTAACTCTTTCATCAAATACTTTTTTAGATAATTATATCTTAAACGTTGAGTTTTCAAAAAAGGCTGGTATATCTCTTAATGCATATCGATACTGGAAGGGTGTGAGTGCAGCGACTTATGATGGCTCTAGAACAGTTTTTTTACTTAAAAGTTCAGTGCTAAAAAAGTATGAAAAAGTTGTGAATAATTGCTCAAATTTAAGCGGTCTTGTACTTTCAAGTGCATTTTGCTCTTTTAGTGGGCTTTCAAATTCACATCTTACAAAAAGTAACAATTCAAAACTATACGAGAAGTTACATGTAGAACTAATTGAAGGTGTAAAATTTGTAAATTTGAAACGATTTTACGATGATTTGGGGCTTTCGTATGATTATAATATCTATATAGAAAAGTGTTGTTATTTCTCTCCTGAGCCTTTAGAGAAAAAAATTCGTCTTACAAATACCATGTGCGTTGGATATTATTAGCATATATTTTTACATTAAAATCCCATAAATTCGCCCCTTTATTCACATTGTGAAAAAGATGTGAATAAGTTTAGTGAAAACTAAGAAAAATTAAAACTTTTTCTAAGGTATTTTTTGATAAGTTAGCACTTTTTATTTTTTGGTTCGGGGTGTAGCGCAGTCTGGCTAGCGTGCTACCTTGGGGTGGTAGAGGTCGCGGGTTCAAGTCCCGTCACTCCGACCATCTAATGACCACACAGCTATCTATTTTCTATCAAATCTTTTATAGGCTGCGCCATTTTAAAATATGGATAAAATTGCTCATTTAGAACAATTTGTGCAACGGTTTTGTTATCTTCATTAAAAATAAAAGGAGCTAGAAAATTAACCAATGACATATCAAGTGGCGATTGTATGATAACTACGTTGTAAACTGAAAGTTTTGAATGTTCGTTTATGTCCATAAGTGTTTTTATACTTAAGGGTATATCAAATGAGTACTCTTGCAACATGTAAGGGTTTACTAAAGTTAAAGATGTATATCTGTTTTTTATATCTTTTATTATAACAAACATATCATCTATTTTTTCTAGTTTTACTTCGTTTATGTTTTCAAAACCCAAAATAGGTGATTTTACAACGTAGTTCACTTTCGCTCTTTTATTTTTTATTGATAGCCTCTTTTGCATTTTTTGCTATCTCTTTAGCAACTTCCCATGCTCTTTCACCTAATTTTTTTGCATCCTCTTTTACTTGCAATGTTTTTGGATTGTGCGCTAGCTCATCCATCTTTTGCATAGCATTTTTTTCCAACTCTTCAGCACTCTCTTTTAAAATCTCAAACTTGCAAGAAGCATTTTTTTCTAACTCTTCAAGTTTTTCGTTTATCACCTCTTTAGCATCATTTGATGCTTTAAGTAGTCTTTGGGTGGTTGTGTCTATTTCGCATGATAAAATATTTTGGATTATTTTACTGCTTACAGTCTCTTTTTTAAGAGTATAATCCTTAAGCGAAGATATAAAAGCTTCATCCATGTAGATAAGCTCTTTTTTTAAGCTTTCAAGTTCAGCTTCGTTTATTTGCTCATCTTGCGGAATAAACTTAAGTGTATTTTTAAACTTTTCTACTACTTTTAACATTCCATCGCGTGAACCTAAAACTGCCCCTTTAAGCACATCTTTCGCATAAGCTTGATTTGCATCTGCTAGCTCCACTGCTACATCTAGTATGCTTGTAATGATGCTTAGTATTCTTTTTTGAGTGAAATCTCCTTTGTTTGTGTTTTGATATACTATATTTTCAACGATAGTTTTGGTGGTTTCTTGCACATCTTGAGCCTTTTCTATGGTAGTTATAAGAGCTTCACTTGTTACTTCTTTTAAGATGCCAAGCATTTGGGTTTCACTCAGTTTTGCATCTTGTAATGCTAATGTTAAAGCTTCATCTTTTACGTTAGAGTTTTCAAGGGTTTCATATGTGAGCGCAGATGTGTGTTGTATATGTTTTATCTCATTTTCTATCTCTTTTTCGATACGTTCTTTTTCATAGTAAAGCTCATATATACGTCTCTCTTTTTCGTAGTTTATAGCGGTTATAAGTCCGCTTATGACACTTTGCATGTAAGAAGATTGGTAGAGATTTATATTTTTTAATGTGCTTATAAAAACTTCAAAAAGTTCATCTACTCTTTGTTGAATTTTTCTCTCATCTTTTAGTCTATGTAGTTTTTTATGACTAAGCTCAAATACTGTTTCTTTGATGAAATTTTCTAGGTTCTCAAAATTGTCATAATCCCTAATGCTGTTTTTAAAGATGGTTTCTATGGTTTGCATTGTATTTCCTTATAGTACGTATTTTATTTTTTTGTTTTGTTTTAAAGATAAAAATATATCTTCACGCTGTTTTTCATTATCGACTGTGATAGAGAGATTGTAGCTTTGATACTTTCCAGATTTGCTTGTGTTTGATGGAGAGATATCGTATCTGCTTGGTAAATTAACATCCATAATCACTTCATTCGCATCATCTTCTTTTAAGATGATAAACTTATATTCCCACTTGCAAGGGTATGAAATCTTAGCTTTTTGTCCGTTAATGTCGCACGTAGTTGCCACTTTTGCCCCCACTTTTTGATTCTAATTTTATATCGCTTATGACCATGCTTTTATCTATGGCTTTTACCATATCGTAGATGGTTAAAAGTCCAACACTTACACCCGTTAGAGCTTCCATTTCTACACCTGTTTGTCCTTGCAATTTTGCGGTTACTATGAGTTTAAATGCGTTTATATTTTCAAGTTGCTCGATGTCGCAAGATATGGAGCTTAAAAGCAATGGATGACACATAGGAATAAGTTCAGGTGTCTTTTTTGCGCCCATAATACTTGCGATTACCGCTGTTTGAAGCACAGGACCTTTTTTAGTTTTTTCTTCAACTATGGCGCAAAATGCCTCTTTTGACATTGTTATAATGCCACTTGCAATAGCTACTCTTGTGGTCGCTTCCTTGTTTGATACATCGACCATTTTTGGTCTTTTGTTTTCATCTAAGTGGGTAAGTTCCATATATAACCTTAACTGTTTTTTGCAGATTTTACCAAAAAGCAGCTTAGATATAGTAAAAGCGTATTGGAACATTTATTGCTTTTACATATCTAGTTAAATAAAAAAAGGGACTATTATGGCTACACATGTATCTACCCATGCAACTCAAACTGCAAGTCCACTAGCTGGTCTTATCTCTGTAAGTCAGGGGGATTTAGAAGCTATAGCTGAAGAAAAAGGTGGGGATTTTCTTAGTTTAATGTTAGCAAGTCTAGAAGAAATTGATGCGCCAAAAAAAGGTAAAAATCCGCTACTTGACACTCTTTTGAGTGACGATGTGCAAGTGAGTGATGAGCTTTTAGAATCTATTCCACTCTTAAAACTTGATGAAGAGCTTGAAAGCTTAGAGCTTAAAGAGGCTACATTTGTTCAGATTTTACAATTTTTAGAACATCTAAATGGTGGAAAAGAGGTTAGAGCTTTTAGAAGAATTGATGATAAGTTAAATATGCTTTTTAAAGATGCGTCTATTATGCAAGAATTTAAAGGTGCAAAAGATATAAAAGATTTGATGGAATTAAGCAAAAAGTATGATTTAGGATTGGAAAAAATATCCATATCCAAGCAAGATTTAAACGCACTTAAAGAGGTATTTCCAAAACTTGAAAGTAAAGGTTTTTTTAAAAGTCTTAGAACAGCATTAACAAGCGAGGAACTTTTACATGTAAATAAAAAATCACCTCAAAGTATTGCAAAAAAAGAGGATATAAAACCTCAAACCCAAACATTAAATAACATTTTACAAACTATAACAAAAGATAAAAAAAGTGAAAATATTTTACATGTAAAAAGCGATGAGGTAAAGTCTGCAGCAAAAGAAGTAGAAGCTCAAAAGCGCGATTTAAAAGCAGATGTTAAAGCGAATACAAAAACAGATATCAAATTAGATACTAAAGTAGATGTTAAGCAAGAGATAATGCAACATAAAGATGTTAAAAAAGAAGCTAAGATAGACACTAGTGTTAAAGCGCAAGTAGAGCAAAAAAATGATACAAAAACTCAAATAAATGAGCCCATTAGGCAACCTGATACAAAAAGCCAACCAAGTGTAAAGGTGAGTGAAAAAATAGATACAAAACAAGTAGATGAAAATTTACATGTAAAAAAGGATGTCAAACCGCAGTCTGATTTTGTAAAAAAAGAGAGTGTGGAAACGGTAAAATCTGAAGAAATAAAAACAGTAAATAAAGAAAATGTTAAGAGCGTAAAAATAGATACTGCCCAAAAAGAAGATGTGAAGGTTGAGCCTAAAACTAACCCAAAAAATGAAACTGCTCAAAAGGCTGAACTTGGCAATACAATACAGCCAAATAAAATTTTAAATGAAGAAGTAAAAGCGCAAAATAGTAGAATAAATGAAGTAAAAATGCAAAACACTCAAAGTCAAGCAAATAGGGAAAATTTGAGCGAAAACAGAAGTGAAAATGGTGAAACTAAGCAAGAAAACCATAGCAATTCATTTGCTAAAGAGGTAGGAAAAAGCGATAGTTTACATGTAAAATCCTCCAACTTAAAACATACTCTAAACACCTTTGCTCAAGAGTTTAAAGAAAAAGTTGAGGAGTATAAGCCTCCTATTATGAAAGTAAAAATGACGCTAAACCCAAAAGCTTTAGGTGAGATGGATGTAACGATAGTCAATCGTGGAAGCAATTTACATGTAAGTATAAATTCAAACACAGGGGCGATGAATCTATTTTTACAAAACCAAGCGGAATTTAAAAACTCCCTTGTAAATATGGGATTTACAAACTTAGAGATGAATTTTTCAAACCAAAAACAGAATCAACAACAAGGCAAAAACCAAAACGGCACAAGATTTGCTTCTAGTTTTGAAGATGAAGAAGAGATGACAAATGAAAATACTCTTTTAGAGATAACCTTGCCAGAGTATATATAAAGGATAAAATATGCCAGATACTACGATAAATAACCAAACTCAAGCTACGTCACCAGTCAGCGGTGCATCAGCGATAGTAAATCCAAAAAGTAAACTTGATGGTAAAGCGTTCATGAAGCTTTTACTGACAGAACTTAAGTACCAAGACCCAACTCAGCCTATGGATAGTGAAAAGATGCTTGCTCAAACTTCACAACTCGCGACTTTAGAAACCCAAGAGAGCACAAATAAACTTATGAAAGAGTTAGCAACCCAATTAAAAGAGCAAACAAAAAGTGGAGCAAATGCCTATGCAATCTCAGCTATTGGTAAAATTGCGACGATGGGTGATGTGAAGCTTGCAGTGGATGAAAAAAGCACAAAACTTTTGTATGAATTATATCTTGAAAAACCAGTTCGTGAAGGAAGTATTGTTATAAAAGATAAAGACGATAGAGTAGTTAAAATGCAAACTCTCGAAGAGGGCAAAAGTGGCGTTGAAACTTTTGCGTGGGATTTAAGAGATGGCGAGGGTAATCGCGTGGAAAATGGCGCATATACTGCCACTGCTATATATAAAGATCAAGATGGCAAGAAGCATGAGATCTCAATAGGAACTTATCCTGTTGAAGCAGTTAAGTTTAAAGAAGGTAAAGCGATGTTAAAGCTTGGTTCAAAATATATACCAATGACTGATGTTAAAGAGTTTTCAAAAGGATAGTCATGACACATTCGTTTTATAATGGCGTCTCAGGAGTAAAAACTCATCAATTTGGCATGGATGTTTGGTCAAATAATATTTCAAATGTAAATAATATCGGCTATCGCGCAAAACGTCCTGAATTTTCAAATATCTTTTCCCAAACTTTGTCAAATACATTTCACAATCCAGCAAACTCGGCAGTTGGCATGGGTTCATCTGGACAAACCACGGCAATGCTTGAAAAAACAGGCGGATATACTGATGGAGATAATCCATTTGATATGGCGATAGAAGGTGAAGGCTGGTTTGGCACTCAAGGAGAAGATGGAAAAACCTATTACACAAGAAGAGGGGATTTTCATATTAATTCAAATGGCGATTTGGTCGCAAAAAATGGAAACTTTTTACTTGGAACATTAGGAGATCTTAATAGTAGCACCATAGCGCCAAATGATGGCATAAAGTTGAGTGATGTGAAATCTCAACAACCTATAAAACTTCCAAAAACTTTGTCTATTCCAGCGCGTCCAACTACAAAAATAAACATAAAAGCAAACCTAAATCCCCAATATATAAAAGATTATGTGGATGTGGATTTGGGTGAAAAAAATATCACTTTTAAAGTGGATGAAAATTCATCGACTATCGATATAAGTGGTGATATAAAGGATGTTGTAAAATTGCAAGACCCAAAACCTGGGGATATTGTTATGCTTGAAGTTAAAGATGCCGATGGTCGTCCAAAGCTTATAGGCACTAAATTAAAAGATGATTTAACATGGAGTGTTGAAAAAAAACATTTAGGTTTTTTAGACACTTCAAAACCTTTACAAGTGAGTGCTAAAGTACGTTCTATTCAAGAAGTAGTAAATACAGAATCTCTTACAACAAATCTATTTTCTCCCACAGGAGAGCATACTTTAAAAATTGATTTTTCAAAAGATGTTCCCACGCAAGGAGCTGGTACTTCGTGGAGTGCTATTGCTACTGTGAGTGATGAAGAGGGAAAAGAGATAAGTAAAAAAGAGGGTAAGTTAAAGTTTGATGAGTTTGGTGGACTTATCTTTAACGACTTAAAAACTGTTGATAATGGTGGAAATGAGGTTGAGCTTAATCTTGGCTCTATTTATAACAAAGCTTTAGTAAATAGTGGATTTGACGGTATCACATCTATGAGAACCGGTACTTATGGAGCAGGAGATATAAGAAGAGATGGCTATAAGGCAGGAGTTTTAGAAGATTATACTCTTGATGATTATGGTCAAGTGGAGGCAAATTTTGATAATGGTGTGGGAATTCCTGTTGCAAAAGTAGCGATTTATCATTTTCAAAATGATCAAGGTTTAAGTAGTGAAGGAGGCGATTATCTTGTTGAAACCGTAAATAGCGGAAAACCAATTTTTTATAAAGATTCAAATGGAAATTTTATCAACAGCTCAAGAGTTAGGTCAAACAAGCTAGAGATGAGCAATGTGGATTTTGGTGTTGCGCTAACTGAAGTTATCGTTATGCAAAAAGCCTTTGACGCAAGCTCAAAAAGCATAACCACTAGCGACCAACTAATACAAAATGCAATAAATATGAAACGTTAGTAATTTTTTTACATGTAAAAAAATTACATGTAAAAATTCTGCTCATATTTAATATAAATCTATAAAAATCTTACATGTAAATAATTATTATTAAAATTTTAGAAACATAGATAAACATAGGTAGTTTATCTATAAATCTTGTCAATACGTTTTTGCCGAAAGCAAAAATGTGCTTCAGTTTAAGCAAGTTTTTCTAAAATTTGTCGTAGAAAAGATTTAACATCTTTTCTAGAAATAAAGGTGGAACACTTCTTGCTTTTACACTTATAATTATAAAAAAATAAAAGGATTTTAACTATGATGCGTTCACTTTGGGCCGGCGTTTCCGGATTACAAGCTCATCAGATTGCGATGGATGTGGAAGGTCACAATATCGCAAACGTAAATACAGTTGGATATAAATACTCACGTGTAAGTTTTTCAGATCAAATAAGCCAAACCTCTAAAACTGCTACTGCTCCACAGGGTGATCGTGGTGGTAAAAACCCTATGCAAGTTGGTCTTGGAGCTCAAGTTGATGCGACTACGCGTATCTTTAAGACAGGCTCACTTGAAGCAACCGATAAAAACACAGACTTAGCCATAGAAAATGATGGATTTTTCGTAGTTAGTCCAGATGGAGGAAAAACCTACTCATACACAAGAAATGGTGAATTTACACTTGATGCAAATGGAAACTTCATTAACACTCAAGGCTATATCGTTCAAGGTTGGGTTAGGGATCCGAAAACAAATACTATAGATTCAACTACGCCTATTAGAGATATATTAATTCCGCCAGGAATGACAACAGAAGCTAAGCAGAGCGCGTATGTTACAATTAAAGCAAATCTAAATTCAGGCGATTCTGTTGGCGATACTAAAAGGGCTATAAGTTCGCTTGACTCTATTCATGGACAGTATGGAAAAGGCACAATTGTTACAACAGATGATGAAGTTCACGAAGAGGGAAGTACTACGGATTATCTTTTCAATAGTGACGAGGATATTATAGAAAATGCAACTGATATGGGCGTTATGTATAATCATAAAGGCTCAGCTCTAAATTTAAGGCAAAATCAAGGTATATGGGTAAGTTACAATGATTCTGTATATAAATCAGCCCAGATTACAAGTACTGCAGAGCAACCAGTAAATTTTAATCTAAATGGGGTTAATATTCAAGGAACTATAGGAAATGATGCAGATGCTGCCGCAGTTCCTCCCATCAACGCTTCAACTGCTACAAAGAATGCTCAAGATTTAGCAACCCTTATCAACACATATACAAAACAAACGGGTGTTTCAGCAGGCATTAATCAAAACAATGAGATAGTTTTAACTAATGATAATCGTTCGGGAACTTTAGAGAGTACAAAAAATATACATATAACGGCTGCAAATACTGGCACGAACTCTTATGGCGGATTAACAGCAGCTCCTGTAAGCGTAGTAACAGCTTATAGGTATCAGTATGTCAAGAGTGGTTCAAATTCAAATACCATAGATGCGCTTGATGTAACAGACACAACACCAAGAACATTTACAACCACAGAAGATTTAAGATATGAACTTCAGCTTGATGCGAAAAAACAAGGGGATTTTGATGGCACTTTAGCGGCAACTCCAGATGCTAATGATACTGTTTTAGCGGTAGAGGTTGATAAGCGAGGTCAGTTTAAATTTACAAAAATAAATGGTGACCAAGATTCAAAAGATATCAATATCTCAATAAGTGCATATAGCAATATGGAAACAGGTAAAAATGCCGTTTCTGCAAATCAAGCTTTTGCAGATGTTATGAAAGCAGCTGACGGAAAGATAACTCAGTTAAACTCATTTAGAAACACCCAAAGTTTTTACATGGCAAGCCTAGGGGCTAGTGTTGATATGTATGACTCTCTTGGTTCAAAACATACTTTAAGTTTAGAATATACAAAAATCGGCACTTCTCCTGACAATGGAACTGAATGGAAAGTTAAGATAAGTGTTCCAAAACCAGGTGTTATAAACGACACGGGAATTGGACCTGAAAATATCGTTATGGGTTATGTGAGATTTGATAAAAGTGGCGCACTTTCAACCTATACACCAGCAAATATCAGCTATACTCCAAACAATGGTGCAGCACCAAACCAAAACGTAAAACTAAATATCGGTTCAGTTGGCGGATATGACGGACTTACAAGTTATGATTCAAAATCTACCGTTTCAAACATCTTTGCTGATGGTTATTCAGGCGGTGATTTGAAAGATATAAGAGTTGATGAAACTGGTACTGTTATAGGTGAGTTTACAAATGGAAGAAGTTTTGGAATCGCAAGAGTTGCACTAGCAAAATTTACAAACAATGAGGGACTTGAGAGTAAAGGTGGAAATATGTTTATCCAAACCTCAAACTCAGGCGACCCAATAATCGGAACCGCAAATTCAGGCGGACGTGGCGGCATAAAAGCGAGTAACTTAGAGATGAGTAACGTTGATCTTTCTCGCTCACTTACTCAGCTTATCGTTGTGCAACGTGGCTTCCAAGCAAACTCAAAAACCATAACCACATCAGACCAAATGTTAAACACTCTTTTACAGCTTAAACAATAATTACATGTAGGGATTTTCTCCCTACATTTTTTACATGTAAAAAAATCTATTCAACCTTATCTCTTAAATCTTTTGTGATACCATTATTGTTTCTTGTCCAATTCAAGCCGTTTTTTAATTGCATTGCGATATGCTACATTTTCTTTATATTGTTTAGATTGTAACACTTCTAGCAAATAAGCAGTTACTGCCCCACCAAAAACAGCGATACCTAGTTCGGAGCTAACATCAAGTACCACATTGTTCATAAATTCACCCCAAATATCTTCAAATATATAAGAAAGAACTCTGCTACTAATGGTTATGGATAAACCTAAGCTAAACAAAAAAGCAAGTAGTTTAGTATGCGTTCGCTCCTTATCAATAATAAAGTCTAATTCATCGGGATTTTTACGATAATATTCAACAATTTCATCGGTAACTACAAGTTTATCTAGTAAAAAATTATCTAAAGTACTTCTTTTTTTAGTCATTGGACAATTCCCCCTTTTCTGATAATATAATGGCGACCCTATGAGTGCTTTGAAATTGTGATAATATAATAATCATAATAACCGTTATAGGCACACTAAGCAACATACCCATAACTCCCCAGATTTGTCCCCAAATTGCTAAAGCGACGATGGTAACCATTGGGCTAACGTTAAGGCTTTTACCCATGAGTTTTGGCTCAATTAAGTTGCCTACAATTTGTTGAATTGCACCAACTAATACGAGAATTAAAACAAATGGCATGAATTTTCCAAATTGCAATAGGCTAAATACGGCGGGAAAAATGGTTGCTACCATCGAGCCGATTGTTGGAATGTAGTTTAAAATGAAAATCAAAAATGCCCAAAACATAGGTGATTCAACACCTATGATTAACAATACCATATAGCTTAAAAAAGCTGTTAGCAGACTCATTAAAGTTTTTACTTTAAAATAACTAGATAAGGATTGTTCAATTTTTACTAAAGCATTGGTAAATTTTTCTCTACTTTCTGCTTGAGGAAATAAGGCTTTGATTTTTAATTTAACACTATCAATTTCCAAAAAGATAAACATCAAATAAATCAATATCATCATTGTATTTGATAAAATTCCAGATAGGCTTTTTGCTATTTTTGATAAAATATTTTGAATATCTAAAGATTGAATAATGGAAGTAATCTCTTTTTGCAAGTCAATATTGAATGTTTTTTCTATGTTTATCGCAATGGCTGTGATATTGTCTTGATAGCGAGTAAAACTTTCTAATAAATCTGTTAAATTATTCATCACAGCATTTAGTACAAAATAAACAACAACCAATAACAAGCCTAATATCGTAATGGATTGGAGTTTTTGCGGAATAAAACGACTAAACCAGCTAAACTTGCAAGCTGCTTTTCTTAGTTGCATTGCGGCAAACCACAATAAAAAAGATATGATGAGTTGAATTAACATATTTTGTCCAACTTTTAGTGCAAGTATCGTGCCAATGGCGATAATAAAAAAGTAAGCAGTGTTTTTCATTTTTTTCCTTTTTTGATATATTGTATCATAATTTTTTTGAGCTAATGTAAATTAAAGTATTGTTAAAACAAGTTATTTGTTGGTCTATATATTATCAAAATCAATAAGATAAAATTCTTTCAAATTGTTTTTAGTTTTAGCACATAGTATCTCGTTTTATCTTATACATGTAGGTATTTAAGATTTTTTTTGCTAAACTTGTGCTAAAAACATAGGATTTGAGATATGAAAGTAACACTTCAACAACATACATCTTTAACTGTATGCGCTTCAGCTATACGGACTTGTTGGCAAAGTTTTGACAAAAGTGACGAAGGTGGCGAAAAGGATAAAGCTTTAATCGACAGGGTTGGCAATAAATTTAAACACGCTTCAACACTAGAGCATCTAGTTTATACTTTTTATATACAAGAGATTTCGCGAGCACTTTTGCAAGAGCTAGCAAGGCATAGAATGGCAAGTTTGAGCGTAAAATCTACTCGCTATACCCTAAAAGAGCTAAAAAAAGAAGAGCCTTTTAGTGAAAATGAGTTTAAAAGAGTTGAAAAATACCTTGTTTTAACTGGGGTAGAGCAAGTGGATAATGCAAGCATAAAAGCGTTAGATAACCTGCGCGAAATTTTAAAAGCAAACGTTTCAAATGATAAGGCAAAATACTGTCTGCCTGAAAGCTATAAAACAGAACTTACATGGACAATAAATGCAAGAAGTTTACAAAACTTTTTATTTTTAAGAAGTGATAAAGCGGCTCTTTGGGAGATAAGAGATTTAGCCAATGCCATATACAACGCACTTCCAAAAGATCACCAATACCTTTTTGAAGTTAAACATTATGATTAGGTATTTTGTTAAATAATTGTTTGCAAGCAATGTAAATGCAAAATCTTTTAATATGGTACTTATTTGCTTTATGATTTACATGTAATTTAAAGCTAATTTTGCTAAAATGAGAAAAAATTATTTTTATAGGAAAATCAAATATGAACATAAGGGAAGAGTTTTTAGAGTTTTTTGAGAAAAAAGGTCACACTATAGTGCCTTCAGCGCCACTTGTGCCTCATGATGCTTCACTTTTATTTGTGAATGCTGGCATGGTGCCGTTTAAGTCTATATTTACAGGCGAAATTCCTCGCCCAAATCCACCAAGAAATACAAGCTGTCAGACATGTATTCGCGCCGGCGGCAAGCACAATGACTTAGATAATGTTGGCTATACAGCGCGTCACCATACGTTTTTTGAGATGCTTGGAAACTTCTCTTTTGGAGATTATTTTAAAAAAGATGCTATAAAATTTGCCTGGGAATTTGTAACACAAGTTGCAAAACTTCCTAAAAATAAATTATATGCTACGGTTCACGATAGTGACGATGAAGCTTATGATATTTGGTTAAATTACCTACCAAAAGAGAGAATTTATCGTTTTGGAGACAAGGATAACTTTTGGCAAATGGGAGATACTGGACCTTGTGGACCATGTAGTGAGATTTTTATTGACCAAGGCGAAGAGCATTTTCGCTCCGATGAAGATTACATGGGAGGTGATGGCGACCGCTTTTTGGAGATTTGGAATTTAGTTTTCATGCAATACGAAAGAAGTAGCGACGGAAAATTAACGCCTCTTCCAAAACCATCCATAGATACAGGAATGGGATTAGAGCGAATGGTTGCGGTAAGTGAGGGAAAATTTTCCAACTACGATAGTTCGCTTTTTATGCCACTTATTGATGAAGTTGCAAAGCTTTGCGGTAAGCCTTATGAGTATGAAAGTGGAGCAAGTTATAGGGTGATAGCTGACCACATTCGCTCGGTTAGTTTTTTGTTGGCACAAGGTACGGCATTTGGGCGAGAAGGGCGCGAATATGTTTTAAGAAGAATATTGCGTCGCGCGGTAAGACATGGGTATTTACTTGGAATTAACGAGCCGTTTATGTATAAACTTGTGGATGTTGTATGCGAGCTAATGGGAGGGCATTACAGATACCTTAACGAGAAAAAAGATAGTGTAAAAGAGCAGATAAAACTTGAAGAAGAGAGATTTTTTGCTACTATTGAAGCTGGACTTGAACTTTTTAATGCTGAACTTAAAAACACTAAAGAGACTTTTAGCGGTGAGATTGCTTTTAAACTTTATGATACTCACGGTTTTCCATTGGATTTAACTGCTGATATGCTTAGAGAAAAGAATTTAAAGCTTGATATAGAAAAGTTTGAAGAGCTTATGAGTGATCAAAAACGTCGTGCAAAAGCATCTTGGAAAGGAAGCGGCGACCAGTTATCAAGTGGAGATTTTAAACCCCTTTTAGAAGAGTTTGGAGAGAATGAGTTTACTGGTTATGAAATGTTAGAGCAGACAAGCAAAGTTTTGGCATTACTAGATGAAAATTTCAAACGAGTAGATACATTGCAAAATCAAATAGGCTGGGTAATGCTTGATAGCACCCCATTTTACGCTCAAAGTGGCGGACAATGTGGAGATGTGGGCGAGATTAATGCTTGTAAAGTTTTAGATACGCAGAAGTTTTTTGGTCTAAATCTATCAAAAGTTGAGATCAAAGAGGTTTTACATGTAAAAGAAAATGTACATGTAAAAGTAGATGATAGTAGAAATGAGATAAAAAAACATCACTCCGCTACTCACCTTTTACATGCAGTTTTAAGAGAGGTTTTAGGCTCACATGTTTCACAAGCTGGTTCGCTTGTTGAGCGAGATAGATTGAGATTTGATTTTTCACACCCAAAGGCTTTAAGTAGTGATGAGGTTCGTGAGATTGAAGATAAGGTGAATGAGATAATTTTAAACTCAACTCCTAGCCAAACACAAGTTATGAGTATAGAGGAGGCTAAAAAAAGCGGTGCAATTGCACTTTTTGGCGAGAAGTATGGAGATGAAGTTAGAGTTGTAAGTTTCGGAAAAAGAAGCATTGAGTTTTGTGGTGGAACGCACGTAGAAAATGCGGGTCACATAGGCAATTTTTATATCACAAAAGAGAGTGGTGTAAGCGCTGGGGTTAGAAGAATTGAGGCAGTTTGCGGTAAAAGTGCATTGACTTTAACAAAAGGTTGGCGTAAAGAGTTGTATGATGTTAAGAGTGCGGTTAAAAACAAAAACCCTCTCATAGGCATTAAAAGACTGCAAGAGAGTATCGCAAGTTTAAAAACCGAACTAAAAGAGCTTGAAAAAAGCTCAGGCGAAGAGCTAAGTTCCCAACTAATAGGAGATGTCGAGTTGATAGTAAGTGAATTAAAAGCGGGGGACATCAAAAAAAGCATTGACGATATAAAAAATGCAAAAGATAAGGTTGCAATTATATTGTTTCAACAAAAAGGGGAAAAGGTACTAATCGCTGCGGGGGTTAAAAATGCACAGCTTAAAGCTGGTGAGTGGATAAAAAATGTTGCTCCGATTGTCGGAGGAGGTGGAGGGGGGCGAGATGACTTTGCCCAAGCTGGTGGTAAAAATCCAGCTGCATTAGAAAAGGCAAAGGAGTTCGCACTAAGTTTTGCTAAAAATAGACTAGAGGGTTAAATGGAATATACAGTTTCTGAATTTTTTCAAAATTTTAACCATTTAGTTGTAAGTGCTTACTTTTTAAGTTTAGCTTTATTATTGGGATCGCTTTTTACTGTTTTATTTTTAGTGAAGCCTTTTATTTATTGTATTAAAGCTCCCTATGATAGGTATAGAAAAAGTATAGATTTGCTTGGAAAGTATATTGTTTTTGTGGCAATTTGTATGTTTATAATGATGCTTAATGGAATTGTTTATGCGTTAGGATGCAAATGTTGTGCAAGGGATCTTAATGCGTTTATAAGCGTTGATATTATTAAGATTTTTTGGTTTTTTATGGTTGTGAATTTCATATATATTTATAGCAGATATCGAGTTGTGAAATTGTATTTTTCGCGAAATGATCATATTCAAGTGCATGAAAACTTAGAGTTGATATTTACCTACGCTTTACCTTTAAATTTTATTTTAAGTATTGCTTGTGCATATTTTGATGTGGTAACAAAGGTTCATGTTTGCTAGTTTTAGCATCTAATTCCCAAACAAGAGCAGATATATTGCGTTTAAAAGGAATAGAGTTTAAGCAAAGAAGATGTGGTTTTGATGAAGAAAAACTTACATGTAAAAACCCTAAAACTTTTGTATATGAAGCAACTTTGGGAAAATTAAATAGCTTTTTAAGTTTTTACGATGAGCGATATCCGGTTTTATGTGCCGATACGGTTGTAACAAGCGGTGGAGAGATTTTGCGTAAAGCAAAAGATGAGCTTGATGCAAAACGCATACTCAATCTTCAAAGTGGAAATAGTGTTAGCATTATTACATGTATGATTTTCAAAAAAGATGATTTAACGTTGGTTGATATTTCATCGACTATTTATAAGTTTGCAAAATTTGATGAAAAAAAGCTTGAAAACTATCTTAAAAGTGGAGAGTGGAGAGGAAAAGCAGGCGCATGTATGGTTGAGGGTTTTTGCAAAGAGTATATACAAGATGTACGTGGATATGAGAGTACTGCTATGGGGCTTTGTGTGGAAAAGCTTATGCCGTTTTTGTAAGAGGGGGATATGATGAAGTATATTTTAGGTTTTTTTACGATTATTACATGTGCTATTATTGCTGGACTTGTCTATCTATATCTAGAAGTTAGGTTTGATGCGTATAAGATAATCGATTATAAGCCTGAAATAAGTTCGCAAATATATGATAGAAATGGAAAGCTAGTATCAAATCTATATGATAAGCATTTTAGGCTTTACGTGCTATACGAAGAGATACCTTCACGTGTCATAGAGGGACTTGTTGCCATAGAAGATACATCTTTTTTTGAGCATAAGGGCATCAATCCTGAAGCTATTTTTCGTGCACTCATTAAAGATATAAAGGCTATGAAGATGGTTGAGGGCGCTAGCACCATTACCCAACAACTTATCAAAAATGTAGCTTTAACAAGAGAAAAAAAGATAATACGAAAACTAAAAGAGGCGGTTCTTGCGTTTAGAATAGAGAGCGAGTTAAGCAAAGAGCAGATACTTGAAAGATACTTTAATGAGGTCTATTTTGGACATGGGTATTATGGCATAAAAACAGCAGCAAAGGGATATTTTCATAAAGATTTATCAGCTTTAAGCTTAAAAGAGGTGGCTATGCTTGTTGGGCTTCCAAAAGCACCAAGTTCTTATGACCCAACTCGCCATCTCGACTTATCTTTATCTCGCGCAAATAATGTCATAGGAAGAATGGAAAAACTAGGTTGGATAAGTAAAGCGGAGTATAAAAAGGCTATCGATGAACAACCTTTAGTATATGATGAGAGCTTAACGCAAAATGTTGCTCCTTACGTGGTTGATCAAGTTTTAAGAGAGACAAAAGGTACATATAAAAATATAAAAACAGGTGGTTATCAGATATATCTTGGAATTGATTTAAGGCTTCAAACACTAGCAAAACAATCTTTAAAAAATGGGTATGAAAATATCAAAAAGCTAGTAGCAAAAAATGAAAAAAAGAAGGTGGACGATAACGACACTTCGCTTAATGGAGCTATGGTTGTTGTTGATGTGAAAAATGGAGATGTTTTAGCTTTGGTCGGTGGCATAGATTATCGCAAAAGTGCATTTAATCGTGCAGTTCAAAGCAGACGTCAGCCTGGAAGTAGCATAAAGCCTTTCATTTATCAAACAGCGCTTGATTTGGGATATTCTCCTACAAGTAAGATAGCGGATATTTCCCGTGTTTATGAAGATAAGATAAACAATAAAAAATGGAAACCAAAAAACTATGGTGGTTCGTTTAACGGTCTTGTAACGTTAAAAAATGCCCTTACTCACTCAAGAAACTTAGCCACTATAAACCTTGTAAATGCGGTTGGGTTAGATGTGGTTCACTCAAAACTAACAGAACTTGGGTTTAAAAATGTTCCTATGGATTTGTCTATTTCGCTAGGAAGTTTTGGTATATCTCCACTTCAATTTGCCTTTTTTTACTCTTCTTTTGCCAATAGTGGCGAGATGATAAAACCGAGACTTATCACGCATATAGAAGATAGATTTGGAAACGAGAAGATATTTGATAGTGAAAAAAAGCGCCTTACAACTCCAGAGCAAGCCTTTTTGATGGTTGATATGATGAGGTCGGTTGTTCAAAACGGTTCAGGAAGATTGGCTAAGATGAAAGAGATAGAAGTTGCTGGAAAGACTGGAACTACAAATGAAAATGTGGACGCTTGGTTTTGTGGATATACCCCAGAGATAGAGGTTTTAACATGGTATGGAAGAGATGATAATAGGCCTATAGGCAAAAAAATAACAGGAAGTAAGGTTGCCCCTGTTTTTAAAGACTTTGTTAGTAAGTTTTTAAAGCTGTATCCACAAACTAAGAGAAAGTTTGAAAAACCAGACGGAGTACATGTAAGAAAAAAGAATGGAAAAAATTTATATTTTACTGAAAAATCTCCTTTGCCAAAAAGTTCCGCCGCAAGCAATATAGAGAGCGCAAGCGAATTAATCTTTTAGGCTTTTATGGTAAAGTTTTTTCCAATCCACAGGTAATAAAATCCAAACACAAAAAAGCAAAGCCCGATAAGTGCTGTGATAAAGTTTAAGTCTAAACCGTTATCATATAAAAAACCTATGGCAAAAGATGTAAATGTGGAAGTGCTTAAAAATACCATATCATTATAAGCAATAATACGTCCGTAAAACTTTTTTGACGTATTTTTTTGGATAAGGGTAAATGTAAATGACCAAAGCAAAGTGGTTGAAATACCAGCTAAAAAGGCTCCAAAAAGACCTGTATAAAAGTTAAATTGTAACAATGCCCAAGCTAAGATACCAAACCCTTGAACAATAAAAAATATAAAAAGATTTTTTTCATTTATGTATTTGCTTAACGTAAGCGTACCTATGCTTAGTGCGATTGCACGTGAAACATCTATAAGTCCGATAACAAGCGGAATGGATAGTATTGTTGGATAGTTAAATTTAGCCAAAAGTGCCACAAGTGCGTCGTATGCAGTTAAACCAACGGATGCATGTAAAATGATAAGATGAATAAGCAAAGGCTTTCTTTTGATATAAATAAAACCCTCTTTTAAAGTTAGCAAAAATGTGCGTGAGGTTTTTGTGGTAGTTTCTAAAATATCAGTTTTATAAAGAATTAAAACAGCTATTAGATATAGTGTTATATTTGTTAAAAGTGCCATATCTACACCAAAAAAGTGTACAAAAATTCCAGATAACGCCATACCAAATGTATAGCAAATAGACCAAATAAGTGAATTTAACTCATTTGCAATTTTTAAATCTTTTTCATTTAGGAGTTTTGGAAATAGTGCCATTAT
>PDWI01000931.1_pt1 | contig 47607 bp, 44 predicted proteins | sample 1430891 | NCBI WGS metagenome assembly PDWI01 (sample SAMN01162508, study PRJNA174530) | Oral metagenome, whole genome shotgun sequencing project. | biome: Marine environment; feature: Marine mammal; material: Swab sample of the gingival sulcus; isolation source: swab sample of gingival sulcus...
TTTCGCTCGAGGTACGCTCAGTACATCTTCGCTCACTTCGCTCCTCTTCAAGATTTTCTCATCCACCTATCCAAGTCTTCGTCTTTTTCTGACCTTTTTTGTGTCGCTTTTAAGCTTAGTCTGCCTTTGCTAGCTGGCGATTAAATCATTCATCGTCCTTCAAGCTTCGGTCCTTTTTAAGTGCTTTTTGTCTCATAAACTAGTTATTCTTCTCATTAAGTTTTTAAATTACGGTAAACAGATGAATTTCTAGGAACTAGAAAATTTGTGAATGATAGCGTATATCTAATACGCTGATTGAACAAATTTTCGTAGTGACAACGAAAGTCGCTGTTTAACGTGATTTAAACTGGGCATACTGGATTCGAACCAGTGAGTGCAGGAGTCAAAGTCCTGTGCCTTACCGCTTGGCGAATGCCCATTACCAAGGGTGGATAATGGGACTCGAACCCACAACAACCAGAACCACAATCTGGCGCTCTGCCAGTTGAACTATATCCACCATGTTTCCTTCTTAAGGAACGTGCCAGCAGGGATTCGAACCCCGGACACCCGCCTTAGAAGGGCGGTGCTCTATCCAGCTGAGCTACTGGCACAACTTGAAGCGGGTAGGGGGAATCGAACCCCCGTAACCAGCTTGGAAGGCTGGAGTTTTACCATTAAACTACACCCGCATAATAATTTGTTTGAGTCGGGGTGACAGGATTCGAACCTGCGGCCTCTTGATCCCAAATCAAGCGCTCTAGCCAAGCTGAGCTACACCCCGCACCTAAACCGTATTTCAAACGTGCAAGATGTATTATACTAATCAGAATATATTTTGTCAATACTTTTTCAAGAAAAAAAACACAAAATACACTAGCTGCTTCACGCGCCTCAAAACATAATTATTCATACATTATAACAGAATTATTTATATTAATCTAATGATTTTCGAAAAAATATTAGAATTTTTTTCAATTACTATTATCCCATAACTCGGTGCTCCATCTCTAGGTAGCGATATACTTCCGGGATTAAATATTGTTGCGCCCTTATAACGCTCGATTAAAGCACGATGACTATGCCCGAACATTACCATGTCGTAGTGGTTTTCATCGATTAGTTTTTTTAACTTTTTAGTGCTTTTTTTCACTTTATATCTGTGACCATGTGTTAAAAAAAGTCTTTTTCCTTCAACTTCAAGAACCTTATCCTCTTCCTCATAGCTAAAGTCACAGTTTCCCACTACAGCTATCACCTTGTGCCTAACAATGCTCTCTATTCTCATAGCATCATGATAATGGTCACCTAAATGTATGATAATATCAAACTTACCATTATTAATAATATCGATAGCACTAGAAATATTTCCATGAGTGTCACTGACAACGAGGATTTTCATTTATATCTTATCCTTTAGAAGTTTAAACATCCCTTTTAACGCCTTACCTCTATGACTAATTTTATTTTTTAGTTCACTGCTCATTTGCGCACTAGTCATATCGTACTCAGGAACGTAGAAGATAGGGTCATATCCAAAACCGTTCTCTCCGTATACCTTATCAGCAATAAGCCCTTCAAGGACTCCTTCATATTGTAGTGTAGAACCATCTGGAAGTACCGCCGTTATGTTACAGACAAACCTAGCACTTCGCTTTTCTCCAGCTACTCCGCTTAGTCTGTCAATTATTATCCTGTTCTTTTCTGCGTAAGGAGTGTCTTTCCCCAGATACCTAGATGAATATATTCCCGGTTCTCCACCAAGATAATCTATCACAAGTCCAGAATCATCCGCTAGCACTATGTCTTCCTCTAAGTATTTGCTAATCTCAATTGCTTTTTTATAGGAATTTTCTGCAAATGTTTTCCCGTCTTCTACTACATCTACTTCAAGACCTATATCTTTTAGAGAGACTATTTCATAACTAAGCGCACTAAGTATATGTCTGATTTCGACCATTTTGTGTTCATTGTTGGTAGCAAAAACTATTCTTTTTCTTTTCATTTTATATTTTCAAAATATGACGAGAGAGCTTCTATTGCTTCATTTTCATCTTCACCCTCAGCACTTACTGTTACTTCTTTCTGTTTACCAAAATTTATGGACATTAGACCCATGATTGATTTTGCATTGAACTTCTTTGTTCCATCAATAATGTGAATGCTGCTCTCATAATTATTAGCAAGTTGAACGAACATAGCAATCGGTGTTGGTTCAAATGTATTTGAAAAATCAACCTTTACCACTTTTTCCTTCATTACTTTTCCTTCTTTCTATACGAATTCCTTCAGCTATATTACTTATCTTCTTTAATCTATGATTGACCCCCGATTTGGAAATCTTTCGATTTAACATCTCAGATATTTGAGCTAGAGTAGCATACGGATTATCTCTCCTTATAACAGCTACTTCAGCTAAATTTTCATCTAAACTATCCAGGCCGATAGTTTTAGCAATTAGCTCAATATCCTCTTCCTGTTTAACCGAGGCATTTATTACTCGTCTCAAATTAGCCACTTCACAGTTTACTTTTCTGTTAATATTATTCCTTACATTTTTCTCAACTCTAGAAGTCTCATATTCGAGTAATCCACCATGCGCTCCAGCAACATTTAGAACATCGACTATTTGGCTACTATCCTTAATATAAACAATATAATATTTTTGCCTAGCTATAATTTTACCAAAAATATCAAATGCTTCAAGTAAAATTATAAAATCCTTTGCAAATTTTTGATCTTTAAACAGGAATTCCATACTATAGTTTCTCGAAGGATTGCTTATTGTTCCTCTAGTTAGGAATGAAACTCGAATAAATGCTCTCTTACAGCACTTCGATTGCACAACAATTTGGTTAATTTTGTCCTTCTCATTATTTACTGATGCTTTTACTTTTTCGATTAAGTCTTTATCAACTATTAGTATTTTATAATTAATATGGCCTCTACAACTAGAAATTCTAACTTCAGGATATTTGCCGAACAGTTTTTTTATCAAATGATAAAGCCTTAGGGCAATGTTTTTTTGTTCAAAAGAAAAAACAATATGTCCACTATAAAACTTACTACTCATATTTACAAAAGCACTAAGTTCAGCAATATTACAATGTCTACTCCCGAAAGTTTTTTTTGCTAGCTCATTTTTTATCTTTACACTAAATGTCATTTACCCCTTAGTCCATCCTTATATAAATCTCTATGTTCAAAATATACTGAGTATTCATTTTCTTTAAGTCTTGAGTAAAGTTCATTAACCATGGTAACCGATCTGTGTTTTCCACCGGTGCATCCAATAGCAATAATTAAATTATTTTTACCCTCTTTTATGTAGTTCGGGATCAGAAATGATATCATGCCGAAAAGTTTTTCAATAAATGTTTTGGATACTTCAAAATTCATTACGTAATCTTTTATTATTTTATCGTTACCAGTATACGGCCTAAGTTCTGTTTTATAATAAGGATTTGGAATAAATCTTACATCAAAGACTAAATCGGCATCTTGCGGTACCCCATATTTAAAACCAAATGAAACAATTGTAACAAGTAGGTTATTGTAATCATTTTCTGTATGAGTTATTTTCAAAACTACTTCTTTTAAATCTCTAGATAGCAGCTTAGAAGTATCAATTATTATATCTGAATTTTTTTTCAGCTTTTCAAGATATTTCCTCTCTTTGCCAATACCGTCCTTTAGACGTTCATTTTCTCCAACAAGAGGATGTTTTCTTCTCGTCTCTTTAAATCTTTTAACGAGCACATCATCACTGCTCTCTAAAAAGAGAATTTCATAGTCAAACTTTTCGTTCTTTAGGGCCTCTAGTTCCGCATAAAGTTTATCAAAGTACTTGACTCCTCTAACATCTATCCCTATCGCAACTTGCGTAAGGTTTGATTCAGGATTTCTACATATTTCAACAAATTTAGAAAGTAAAGTAGGCGGTAGATTATCTACACAAAAGAACCCATCATCTTCTAAAATTTTTAAAACGGTACCTCTTCCTGCTCCAGACATTCCCGTTATAATAATAAACTTCAAATGAACCCCCTAAAAATCTCCAATAAATCTTACTTCACATTCTAGGTCTACACCGTAGTTGTTTTTTACCGTTCTTTTCACATGATTAATCACTTTAACAACATCATTTGAAGTCGCGTGATCATCATTCACAATAAAGCCACAGTGTTTAGAAGAAACACTTGCCCCTCCTATCCTAAATCCACCGAGTCCACTGTCCATAATAAGTTTACCCGCATAATATCCTGTAGGTCTCTTAAAGGTTGAACCTGCACTAGGCAGTTCAAGTGGTTGCTTGTTTTTTCTTTTTTTGTTCAAGTTTTGCATCAAGGACTTTATTTCCTTTGGGTCTCCCTTTTTAAACTTAAATGTTCCTGATAAAACGATGCCCCCATCTTTCATGATATTACTACTTCTATATGCAAGGTCTAGTTCATTTACTTCCTTTGAAACTATTTCTCCTTCTAAGGTAAGTATCTCACAGTTTACTATTACATCCTTTATCTCTCCACCATATGCGCCTGCGTTCATAAAAATAGCGCCACCGAGAGTTCCAGGTATGCCAGAGGCAAACTCAAAGCCTGATAATGAATTGCTTAAGGCTACATTAGCCATTTTGGAAAGAAGGATACCAGCCTGAGCCCATATTACGTCACCTCGTACTTCGTACTCACTCATATTCGTCGAAATCAGTATTGCTGCTCCTCTATATCCACTATCCGAAACCAGCAAATTACTCCCACGTCCTAAGATAAAAAAATCTATTTTGTGCTCACGGCAAAAACTCACCATTTGTTTGATATCTTCGCTACTCTTAGGAATAAACATAATATCACAAGGTCCACCGAGCTTAAAGGAAGTAAAATCACGAAGCTGGTTATCAAATTCGTATTCCCCTTCAGCAAATGTTTTTATAATCTTTTCTTTTATATCCTTATTCATCTATTAATCCAAATCTGTATACTGTCTTAGAATTATATTCATCGCCTTTTTTTAGCACTTTTTTGAGCCCGTCTATATTAATACTGTTAGGATAATACTGTGTCTCAAGACAAACGGCGCTGTGAATATCTATGCTAATTTCATCATATACGAAAGGCTTCTCACATAAGTAATTCTGAGAATAGAATACCACACATTTTTCGGTAGTTTCAATTTCTAGCTTAATACCTGAGTATTCATCTATTAAAACAATCTCTATATCATCTGTTTTGTTGAGCTCATATGGATGGTCATAACCCTTTGTAAGAAGCAACTTATCATCCTTTATATAATCCCCAATTCTCTTAGGCTTTCTAAAATCAAGTACTTCATCAACATCCACTAAACCATTCGGGCACATATCCTCCGAAAGCGTCATTCTTCGATTAGCATTAATGAAGAGGATTTCATCATAAATTTTGCCATAACTACCTGTCAGGTTAAAGTAGCTGTGATTGGTTAAGCTAACTACAGTATCAACCGTAGTATCTGCGGCGTATTCAATCGATAAATTCTTTTTTTCATCAAACTTATAAACTACCTTTAATGCTAACTCGCCAGGAAATCCCTGGTCCAGATGTTTACTAATAGCCTTAAATTCTACAACCGCCTTATCTTCCTCTATCTTTGCCTGCGCGTCAAAGACTTTTTTATCAAAGCCATTTGTTCCACCATGAAGAGTTATTAACCCATCTTGTTTATCCAGTTCGTACTTTTTATCATCAATTATAAACTCTCCGCTTTCTATTCTACCCGCATATCTTCCCACTATACAACCATAATAAGGAGAGTAGTCTTCGTACTCACGAATAGTATTATACCCTAACACAACATTGACAAGTTCATTATGCTTATTAGGAACCACAAGTTCTTGCACTATAAGCCCATAGGTAATAATAGTTACATATGAACCGTCACTTGATATCAATTTATAAGAATCTACATCTGTTCCATCTTTTGTTGTACCAAAATACTTTTTTTCTATATTCATCCTTTTTCCTTCTTGAAGCTACCTTAATTATACATTAATCATATTGTAATAACAACGACCATAGTCATACAATACATCGGCAAATGCTACTATGATAAAATCAATCTTTGCATTTGACTGATGGATATTTATGTTCTATAATTTGACTATTAAATTTTAAGGAGAAACTATGGATAAAAAAGTATTAGCTAAGGTGGATGGCTACGAAATAACAAAAGACGATATGCTTAAGATTATCAGTAATATGCCTCCAGAAGCAAGAAATCAAGTTGGAACGAAACACGGACGCAAGGCATTATTAGATGAGATGATTTCAGGAGAATTGATCTATAAGAAAGCAATTGCTGACGGACTGGATAAAGAGGAAAAATACCTTCAGATTCTTGCTGAAGCGAAGAAAAACTTGCTAGAGCAATACGCTGTAACAAAACTTCTATCAACTATCACCGTTACAGATGATGAAGTTAAAAAATATTACGATGAACACAAAGATGAATTCGCTATCGGAGAAAGCGTAACAGCTAAACACATTCTAGTAGATAAAGAAGAAAAAATTAAAGAAATAAAAAAAGAAATAGAGGAAGGTCTTGATTTTTCTGAGGCTGCCCAAAAATATTCAACATGCCCTTCAAAAGAAAGAGGCGGAGACCTAGGAAACTTCTCAAGAGGTAAAATGGTTCCTGAATTCGAAAAAGTAGCTTTTGAACTGGAAACTGGACAAGTAAGTGCACCTGTAAAAACTCCGTTCGGATATCACCTAATAATGACAACGGAAAAATTCGAGAAATCTACTCAAGAATTTGGGCAAGTAGAACAAACCATAAAACAACAACTGATCTTCGCAAAACAAAAAGAACTCTACTATGCAAATAATAAAAAGCTAAAAGAAGGACATGACATAGAAATCTTTGAAGATAATCTAGACTGATTTAACCATTAAAAAATCAAAGGCCGTGCGTAGCACGGTCTTTTTATTTCTGAATATACTATCGTATTCTGGGTATCTGTTGTTCTTAGTGCCTGGCACCCAGAACAACGAAGGATATGAAACCGAAATTTTTGAAAATAATTTAGACTGATGTATAAACTGATAACATCCAAAGACCCTGTCCGGCACGAGTTTTTATTTCTCTCTTACATAGCTTTTCCCATTAAAAAAAGGTTCCATAACTCGGTTTCGAAGAAGTCACCCTCCACTTATCGAACTTGTTGGGCGAAGTTCATTCCACGAAACTAACACGCATTCGGCGTTAGCTGAACTTCATTTATATAGTTAACCTTACTTTCTAAATCCATCCACCGCATCTTCATAACGGTATCCATCACTTGCGTCAAAGCAGTAGGCATCCAAGATTTTAAAATCATTTTTATAGTCAACAACAACCATAATACTCGTAAGATACACACTATAGTCAATATTTTTTATCACGTACTCTATCAGGTAATTATCATAACCATCATCATTTAAATCAACACGCTGGATGTATGATGGAAATAAATCAATCCTTTCGACATGAAATAGTTGATCCGCCCGTATTCGTGAACTTAACTCTTTTTTATCGATTTTTTCCATGATTGCTTTTTTATCTAGCGCTAATGAATAATTGCCATCTTGTATCTCTATCAAATCATCCCTATTATTAATTGCCACAGACAGGGGACAGTACTTTCTATTAACAATAAGTTCCCTTTGTTTTTTATCATATTTGATAAATACTACATTCGTTAAATACGCCTGATCGCCCAACAATGGATCCGCATAATAAACAATAAAGTTTTTTTCGTCTTTATCGTCATAGATTTCGATAAACTGAGGTTTTACAAGAGGCGTATCATCATAGATAGTTTCACCAACTTCAACCGCTTTATCCATATAGTAAAATGTCACGATTCTATTTTCTTGTAAAATCCTTGGCAGCGCCGAATCTAAAGTCTTTTCTTCTTCTTGCTTACTAGCCGTAGCAAGAACTGTTTTGGATTGAAGAGCCGAAGTTGATGGTATATTATCATCAACGCCTTGTTTGCTTTTGTAATAAACATTTCTAAAACCAAGAATAGCCAATAAAGCCAGAAGCATAAAAACTGTTATCATCATTACTGCTTTTAGTTTTTTCATCGTTTATTCTCCAAGATATAGGAAGCTTCCACCACAAAAGAGCGGTATAAAACTTACTTTACTACCGGCTTATACTCCACCCAATAATACGTCCCATTCTCAATCTTACTATACTTGCTATACGGATCCTCCCCCTTAGCCAACATGGTAACAATATTTATTATCGCTTCCGCTTGTTCGTTTTCGTCATTTTTTATTGTACCTATAATTTCTTTTTTCTTTAAAGCGTCTATGGCAGGTTCTGTTCCGTCGACTCCCACGATTGGTATATCCACTGTTTTATTCTTTCTCTTTATCGCATCTACTGCACCTAGAGCCATCATGTCATTGTTCGCAAGAATTAATTCTATCTTTTCTCCATAGATAGGAAGGAGGTCACTTATTATCTGGTCTGCCTGAGTTCTCTGCCAGTTCCCGGTTTCTTTTGCTATCTCTTCGACTTCAATTCCACTGTTTTTAATCGTCTCCACAGAGTATTTTGTTCGAAGTATTGTGTCTTGATGATTATATTGACCTTGAAGAAGAACATACTGCATTACTCCGTCACCATTTTTATCCATTTCTGGGTGTTTGTTCCAGTAATCTATTACGATATCTCCTTGCATTTTTCCGGATTGAGTGCCATCAAGCCCCACGTAGTATAGTTTATCCCATCTTGCCATGTCCACGTCTACCGGTTGCCTATTAAAAAATACGATAGGTATTTCTGCCGCTTTTGCAAGCTCGATTATCTTAGTTGCAGAACTTCTTTCTACGATATTTATAGCAAGAGCGTCATAATCACTTTCAATAGCTTCTTTTATCTGATCAATCTGAATCTCGTTTTGGTTTTTACCGTCAAAAAAATCAAACTCTATATCTGACCACTCTTTACTATTCCTTTCTATCAAGTCTTCCATTTTTGATTTTACTGAATATATGAAATGGTCATCATATCTGTACAAAAAAATACCGACCTTTAATTTTCCTTTTTCATCATTTGTACTCGTATCGTTGTTCTCACTATAACAAGAGGAGGTTATAACGAGAATTATTATAATTAAAGCAATTAGTCGCTTCATGGCAATCTCCTTACAACCTCCATTGTATATAATATTTAGTTTCTAATCAATTATTTTTTACGTCTGTGTTTTCTTGAATCAATCGCTACCGCTATGATAATAATCAAGCCTTTTATAATGTACTGCCAGTACACCGGAACAGATACATAGGAAAGCCCGTACGCTATAACCTGAAAGATGATAACACCGGTAACGATACCCTGTACGGAACCAATACCACCATCAAATGAAAGACCACCGACTATACAGGCACTGATCGCGTCAAGCTCGTACATATTACCGGTATTGTTCGTCGCTGTACCGATACGACCAGCCTCTAATGCTCCACCAAATCCGTAAAGTATACCTGCAACTACATAAATAAGTATAGTATACATTGCTACATTTACACCTGATACAAATGCTGCTTCTTTATTCCCACCAATTGCATATATGTTTTTACCAAATCTAGTTTTATTCAGTAGTATCCATATAAGAATAATTACTATTACGGCGTAGATGATAAGTCTAGGAATTCCAACTGTCGTACCTTGTGCAAACTTAGTAAAACCTTCTGAAAGACCACCAATTGGTTGCGCTCCATATGGAGGACGGTCATAGTAAAGTGAGTTAGCACCATATACTATAATCATCATACCCAGCGTAGCTATAAAGGGGTCAACATTTAACTTTGCTACTACTATACCGTTTACTAGACTAAATAAAGCTGTTACAACCATTACCAAAAGTATAGGAAGTAATATTTGAAAGCCTTTATACTCTGCTAAGTTTGGGTACATTTTATAAGCGTAATCGCCTCTTTGTAAAAGAGATGCACTTATAACAGCTGCAAGTCCAACTTGTCTACCTAGAGAAAGGTCTGTTCCTTTTGATATTATTATTCCACCTACCCCAAGCGCCATTATTATCCTTGATGAAGCTTGAGTAAGTATGTTTTTAAAGTTGTCAAACGATACAAAACTTGGCTCTCTTATTATGATTACAAGTAACAAAAGCGCTAGCACAAAATAAATCGCGTTATCAAGAGCGAAGTTCAGCACTTTTTTAATATTGAATGTTTTTGTGTTTTCCATCTTTACTCCTTACAAATGTTTTGCTGCGAAAGTTAATATTTCTTCTTGCGTTGTTTCTTTAGTGTCTACAATTCCCGCTAGATATCCATTACTCATTACTAATATTCTATTCGTAATCCCAAGGAGTTCTGACATCTCGGACGAAACCATTATGACTCCTTTATCCTTGTTAGCGAGTTCTATCATTAATTTGTATATATCGTATTTTGCACCTACATCAATACCTCTAGTAGGTTCATCAAGCAGTAGAACCTCCGGTTCGGTGAGAAGCCATCTACCTAAAATAACTTTTTGCTGATTACCACCTGACAATGATGATATTAAAGTTCTTTGACCAGGTGTTTTAACACTCATGGCATCTATAACCCAACTAGTATCTTTTTTCATCCCACTACCTGCAAGCAATCCATATTTTACATAGTTACTAATGTTAGCTATAACTGAATTAAATGTTATGTTGGCTTGGGCAAATATACCTGTTGCTCGCCTTTCTTCTGTCACTAAGGCAAATCCATTATCGATTGCATCCTTTGGATTCCTAATCTTAAGTTCTTTACCATGCAACTTAATGGTTCCTTTTTCTAATTTTCTAGCACCGAATATCGACTCGACTAATTCTGTTCTTCTTGACCCAACGAGTCCTGCAACACCAAGTATCTCTCCTTTTCTAAGGCTAAAAGATATATCTTTTATAGACGGTTGAAACTTCGCATTTAGATCTTTTACTTCTAATATAACTTCCTTTGGCGTATTTGTTAGCTTAGGAAATCTGTTTGTCAAATCACGACCAACCATAAGTTTTATTATTTCTTCTGTTGTAGCTTTGCTAGAATCTAAAGTATCAATATATTTTCCATCTCTCATCACCGTCACTTCATCAGAAATCTCAAGAATCTCTTCCATTTTGTGAGAAATATATATTATTGCAACACCTTTGTCTCTAAGAGACCTTATAATCCTAAAAAGATGATTTACTTCATTTTCTGTAAGTGAAGAAGTTGGCTCATCCATAACTATTATTTTCGAATTGTATGATACGGCTTTTGATATCTCTACCATTTGACTCTCAGAAACGGATAACTTTCTTACCTTTGTTTTAGGGTCTAATTTTATATCTAAATCTTCGAAGATTTTTTTTGTTTCAGCATACATCTTCTTTTCATCAACAAATAGACCTCTTTTAGGAAATCTTCCTAACCAGATGTTATCCATGATTCTAGTATCTTTTACTTGATTTAACTCTTGGTGAACCATGGAAACACCATGGTCAAGTGCATTCTTTGAAGAAATAAAATGAGTATCTTCACCATCAAGTAGTATCGTCCCCGTATCTCTGTGGTATATTCCAAAAAGGCACTTCATCAATGTCGACTTTCCTGCACCATTTTCACCCATAAGAGCGTGAACTGTGCCGGGTTTTAAATAAAACTTAACATCGTCAAGTGCTTTTACCCCTGGGAAAGATTTACTGATATTATCCATTTTTAGAATATACTTGCTATTATTTTCTTGTAACATCCATTCCTCCCATATATTAACAAACTAGTATATAACTACCTTACAGTAGCTAAATAGAATCAGGAGGGATAAAACCCTCCTGATGTAATCTTTTAGTAATTTCTATTATTCAGCATATGATGCTTTTGCAACATCAATATTATCTAGCGTAATTCCAACATAAGGTACACGAACAGCTTTTGTATCATCAAGTTTCCACTCAGTTCCTTCTACAGGATCTTTACCTGCAGCTACGTTGTGTGATAGTTCAACAGTCGCTCTACCTTGGTTAGCTGCGTCGTTAAGTACTGTACCAACGATTTTGCCTTCTTCGATTTGAGTTAACACGTCAGGGATTGCGTCTACACCAACGATTGGCATAAATTTGTCGCCTTCAAAGTATCCAGCACCTGTTAGTGAGTTAAGAGCACCAAGAGCCATACCGTCGTTGTTAGCGATAACGTACTCAATAGCGTCGCCATGTTTTGATAGCCATGTATCCATAAGTTCTTTCGCTTTTACAGAATCCCACATACCCGTTTGAAGCTCAAGTTCTTCTACTTTGATTCCTGCATCTGTTAATACTTTTATGCTGTACTCCGTTCTTGCTTCAGCATCTGGGTGTCCTGGTTCACCTTTAAGTAGTACATATTGAAGTACGCCGTCACCATTTTTATCCCACTCAGGGTGAGCTTGCCAGCTTTCTAGTATAACATTACCTTGCATAACTCCTGATTCTGATGAAGTTGTTCCAACATACCAGCACTTGTCATAAGAATTCATATCTTCTTGGCTTGGCTCTTTGTTAAAGAATACAACTGGGATATCTTTTGCTTTTGCTTTATCAATTATAGTTGCAGCTGCTTGAGGGTTAACTAGGTTAATCGCAAGTGCATTAACGCCCTTTGATAAGAATAGGTCAACTTGCTCGTTTTGTTTCGCTTGATCGTTTTGTGAGTCTTCAAGTTGAATATCGATTTTACCTTCTGCATTCTTCTCGATTGCACGTCTTACGAATGACATGAAGTTATCATCGAATTTATAGATTGTTCCGCCGACTTTTAACGTCCCGCCATCTTCTTTCATTTCTTCTTTAGCATCTTCTTTTTTGTCTTCTTTTTGTTCCATTTTCTTATCATCAGCTTTTTTCTCTTCTGGTTTTGATCCACATGAAGCTAGTGACAATACAAATACTAGTGTAAGTATTATAGCAATAAGTTTTTTCATTTTTTTACCTCCGTAAATAAAAAATTTTTAACTACGCTATAAGTATAGAAGATATTTTTTGATAAAACAGTAGATAATCAAGGATAAATTATAGAAAATCTATTGTTAATCGAGGGTAAATATTATTTTTTCTATATATTTATCAAATAAGTTTTCTTTATTCACTTTTATAAATTTGGTAGAAACTTTCTCTTCGTTTTCTATCTTCCCTATCATGCTAGTGACAGCCAAATATCCTAGTGAAAATGGACTGGTTATGTACACTTCTTCTATCACTTCCCTATCGATATAATTAACTATATTAGGCGACATGTTTAGTCCAATTATTTTCGTATCAGGTATTAATTCTTTACTAGCAGCTAGCCCTTCTAGCGCGTATTCGTCTAATGCAATTGCTATGTCAAAAGGCTCTTCTTCTACGTGAGACTTTATACTACTCACATATACTTGACTTTCTGATGAATTATTCAAATACTTTTTAAGCTTTACCTCTTTACCAAGACTATCTTCTAGACCTTTAAGGACAGATCTAGAACCTAAGTTCAAATCCTTACTGGCATATACATTAATTCTAATCTTGTCATTGTTAATGGATTCTGCAATGGCTTTGCCTATTTCATAATGCTCTGGCCCGAGATAGTCAAAAGTTCCAGACACCCCTGTATTGTTGCTTACTATTAATAACTGCGTGTTAGCGTCTTCCACCATACGAAGTTCGTCAATTATTTGAAGTGGGTCTATCGGAAAAATAATTATTCCAAGCGGTTTGTTTTCAGCCGCTTCTTTTAATAATAATTTCTGAGTAGAAACATCTTGTTCATAGTCAGGAGCTAGTATTTGTAAGTTAATACCATATTCCACAGCAGCACTACTAGAACCCTTTGCAAACTGGCTATATTCATATCCATATTTGCTACGGTTAATTAAATAAATGGTCTTTTCTTTAGAACCAGACTTCATGTTTTGACCTATACTAATCGATAATGCAGAAACTACTATTCCAATTATAAATAAAACGATTCTACGATCCATCATATTCCTCCATTACCGGCTGGAAGATATAAACTTTTGTGCCAATGTCCTCTTCACTTTCTATCTTAATGCCATAGCCTTCACCAAATGTAAGAATAAGCCGCTCTCTTATATTATTAATTCCTACACCTGTGCTTTTTTCGCTTTTATCAATTCTATCTTCGCTCGAAACCTCTTCTAGCCTCTCTTTCGTCATACCTGCACCATTATCTTCAATTTCATAAACTAAAAAATCGTCTTTTCGGTAAGCGCTTATGCGAATATACCCTTTTTCCATTAGGCTTTCTATTCCGTGATAAATCGAATTTTCAACAATCGGTTGAACGATTAATTTTAAGCTAAACAAATCTTTTACTTCATCCGAATACTCAATTTCAAAATCAAACATGTTCTTGTATCTGACTTTTTGTATTAAAAGATAGTTTTTAACGTGTTCGAGTTCTTTAATAACAGGTATCATTCTCTTGCCCTTGCTGATACTTATTCTAAATAGCCTAGCTAGGGCGTTAACCATTTCTATCACTTCTTCTTTTGAACCGTTTTCAGCCATCCACATTATAGAATCTAGAGTATTATATAAAAAGTGTGGATTAATCTGAGCTTGTAGGGCATTCAGTTCACTTTTTCTCTTATTCTTTTCCTTGATCTCGTTTTGCCTTATAAGATCTTCTACGGTAGCAATCATATAGTCAAAGCTGTTTGAAAGAGCGACAACTTCCCTTTCGCCCCTTTTCATATTAAGCCTCACGCTAAAGTCTCCTGTGGAAACTTCTTCCATCGTTTTGTTAAGTTTAATTATAGGCTTTGATATTTGCCATGATATAAACCATGTTATAAGAATTATGATAAAAAGAACGATAGGTATCGTTGATATTATTTCTATTAAGATGTCCTTATTGTTTGCGATTATTCTATCAAGATGCGTAACTCCTACAAGATTCCAATCGACAAATGATAGAGACTTTTCAATATAAATAGTATCCTCTTGTTTTAAGTTTGCCCTGTTTGAAAAAATATAGGCTTGATTTGGATGTAGTATTATATTGTCCCTATCATCTTTAAGATATACATATCCGCTTTCTCCCATGTTTACATCTAGCATTATCCTTGTAAGAGGTTCTAAGTTCATATCTACATTTATTAAGTAGGCACTAATTTTGTCGCTTTGTTTAAGCTCAATCCTCTTGCCGTAGCTTATTACCCACTCGTAATTATCTTTGTAAACTTTTTGAATTTTGGGCTCGCTAATGCCAACAAACTTTCTATCTTCAAGAAGATCCTTATAGTTTGGAACATACTCTACGGAGTACTCCTCCCTTGGTTCATTCTGTGGAACCGATATAACAAGTTCTCCATTTTCATCGAATGCGGTTATCGAAACAACATTTACCTTGTTCGAAAAAAGAATATTTAGTTTGGTGAGAACATTATCATTTATCTCCCCTTCTTCTTTTAAGATATCGCCTATCTCTTCATGAATTCTAATTCCTTCACCAAGATATTTTTCTATGTTCAACGTAACCTGCTCGACGACCTGCTCTGAAAAAGTACGCGAGTTCATAATTAGTTCTTCGCTAAACCTATTATAGACATTCGTCCCGATGTATAGCATGGAAAGAACAGCTATTATTACACTTGATATAGCTATTATCGATTGTAGCGTCAAGTTGTTTTTCAGTACTTGTTTCATATCTTATCTCTATCCAATTTCCTATACTCTCTTGGACTTATTCCCACAGCCTTTTTAAACGAAAAAGCAAAGTATGTTGATGAAGAAAAACCTGTCTTCATGGCGATATCAGTACTCTTAAAAGATGAGTTAATTAATAGTTCTTTAGCTTCTTCTATTCTTAGTTCTAAAATATATGCATTGATGCTCATTCCTGTTTCTTTTTTAAAGATGCTTCCTAAATAATTGGGGCTATAATGCGTTTTTTCAGCGATTATCTCAATTGATAAGTCTGGATTTTCTAACTCATTGGCAACTATGTCCTTAACACTTCCTATCAAATCCTTGGTGACGTATTTTCTTTTGAGCGATGTCGTATAAACTATTTTTTCAGCAAGTGATATTAACTCCGTCTTAATCTTATCAAGAGGCTCTTGTTTGCTAATATGATAGAGAATCTTACTCTTTAGTTCATTAATTGTCAGGTCTTCAACACCTAATTCGCCTGTAATCCTATCCAGGACACTAAAAATCTGTATGGAATTCGTCATGTATCCAGTCTCGCCCGTTTCAATAATCCTTCTATACACCTTTTCTAAGTACGCGGAAAAATCATCAAGTCTCCCTGTTCTAATAAAAGTCGCAAGCTTTCTTAGGTCTATATTTTCAATAGGTTCTCCTTTAGAGGATCTACTTTCTATATCTTCGTAAAAAATTACTTTTTCACTACCTAACAGCATTTTATAATCATATGCATTTAGGGCACTTTCTTTTGAGATATAAATTTTATCTAGCGAATCCACTACTGTCCCAACGCCTATCGTCAGTGACTCGTCTAAGAACTTTAAGGCACCTTGTCTAATGTTTGCACAGAGCAAATCTAAAGATTTTAAGAATGATGACTTGTTGTTACCCTCAAATGACTGGATTATGAATATACCATTTTCGGACATGAAATATTCTCCGAGCATCATTTTCCCCCTTATCTCATCTAAGAATCTTAGTATCGCCATATTCCTAAGATTAGAAGACTCAAAGTCATCTTTATCCTTATTATCTATACCTACATATATAACACAAAATAACTCCCCTCTTATAGACAGGGAATAATAGTCTATCCAGCTAAGAATATCTTTTTCATTTGCTCCTTTTAACATCACTTCAAGATAATTCTTCCTTACGAGGTCATAGCTTTTTTTGTAGTATTCTTTCAAATCATCTACATTTTTCCTCATGTTCTTTTCATCTTCAATTTTATTTTTTGTTTTCACTAGCAAATTAGTAAGCTCATTTTTAGAAATCGGCTTTAAAATATAATCCTCTATCTGCAGGGTAATTCCCTTTTTGGCATAACTAAACTCGTCAAACCCCGTAAGGATAATTATCTTAGTATACGGGTTTTTCTTAAGTATGGCTTCGGTAAGTTCGAGCCCATCCATAAACGGCATCTTAATATCGGTAATAACGACATCGGGACTATATATTTCAAAATAATCGTAGGCTTCCTTGCCATTTTCAGCCTCACACACGATTTCATATCCAAGCTCATTCCAGTCAATACCATTTAAGACATGACTTCTAACATTCGCTTCATCATCTACTAACATAAGTTTTAACATAACAACCTCTTTAGATAACTTAATAATAATATACTACAAAAAAAACGTCCTGTTTACAAACAAAAAATAAACGCTATAATACTTAGCGCTTTATATAAAATTCAAGTAATAAAATTCGCCTAACTTTATTAGGCGAATTCGTTTCAACTATTTACTTGATAGCAACGCCTTACTACTGGCCGTAAATCAAAGATTTGCTACTCGGCTATGCGAGCTGAATAAATCGATAAATAAGGAGTGGATCACGGCCACGAAACGAAGGGACAGTACGAAAGACGTACGGACCTGAGTAGCGCTCCCGTCGGGGTGAGCCCACTAGTCGCCATTTGGTAAGTTCTTAGTTTGAGCCAACGATTGGTGCCGTCTCAGTACCAACAGTCCCCACCAAATTATACTTATCAACTGCCAAATTATAATCAAGAACGGCTTTTGATAGCGCAATTTCCTTGGACTCTAAATTTGCCTGTGCTTTTTGTACATCTAGATAAGTACTTAAGCCTAAGTCATATGAAAGCTGAGCAGCTTTTAGTTGCTCACTGGCATAATCTACGGATGACTTTGCCGTGTTAGAATTATAGTTGTTTATTAATACTTCCATATAATTCTTGTATACTGATATTTCTAGTCCATTTTTTGCCATTTCCATATTATTTTCGATATCTTCTTGCGCCACAATCGCTTCACTGTACTTCAATGAACTTGATGAGTACCTTAAGCCAATCCCTTTTACGATGGACCCTTGAATTTGAGCTGCATATTTTAATCCTTTTAGAGAATTATTGTTTTCTAAAGCAAGTGTTACCGTATCGCTTACTGATTTCTTAGGAAGTTCAAGCTTTTCCAAAGAATCCGTTGGCACAAGATTTGTATCAAGATCATATCCTAAGAAATTATTTAAGTCCATTTTTGCCAGCGTTAGATTTTTTTCAGCGTCAAGCAAAGACCCTTCTGCTTGTTCTTTTCCTTCCATTGCACTGTTTAAATCAAGCTTATTGATTAAACCAAGTTCGTAACGCTTACTCATTTCCTCAAATGATTTAGTAGCTATATCCAGGCTGGCCTTTTTAATATTATACACATCTTGAACTTGAAGTAGTGTAAAATACTTTAGTCTTAAATCATATTTTAATTTGTTTAGTTCCGCTTGATAGTTATCTTCTGATTGTTTTTTACCATAGTCACGGTTTATTTTTGCTAATACAATATTTTGAGAATCATAATCAGCAATAAACAACCCATAAGCATTAGACAATTTATCCAAAGCGTCAATTGTTTCTTCTGATGACTGAACATAATTGGCAGCTTTATCTTTGTTTATCTTAGCTACTTTTGCACCTGTACTTTCGGTTAGCATATACTCAGTAGCCTTCTCTAATGTTATCTCCTGTTTCTCGACTTTGAAAAAATTGAATTCTCCAGCTGCATAAACATTCATCGATAACAAACTAACTACGAAAATTATACTTAATATCTTTTTCATAATATTCCTCTCTATTATTAACTGACGATGAAATTATATCATAAATTTTTCAATTAGTTGTAAATGTTACAAGAATTTAATCTTTGCCTAAAAAATGTTCCGCGTTTTACATCACATTCTAGTGTTCTCTCTGCCTGGCATACCAAGCACGATCTATATTTCGGCATAAAAAATCCCCAAAATTCAAAGAGACTTTCTACCAGAAAGCCTCTTTTATATTATTGGGAGTCTAAAAATGAAAAAAAATACTATCACTATTTATTTGCATTATAATTAACATTTATGAAGCCCACGTGGATAACTTGTAAATAATTTGTGAACAATTGTTTCCATTATGTGTATAAATGCCAATTTTTAACTAAAAACCGTTACCAATTAGGTAACGGTCGTATTTTTTAATCATTTACATATGGCACTAATGCAATGTGTCTAGCTCTTTTAACTGCAGTAGTAACTGCTCTTTGGTGCTTCGCACATGTACCTGAAATTCTTCTAGGTAATATTTTACCTCTTTCAGAAATAAACTTCTTAATTCTGTTTACATCTTTATAATCTAGTGTATCAAGCTTTTCTTCGCAAAAAGCACATACTCTTCTTTTTCTAACAAATTTTCTTCTTTGAAAAGCCATTTTTCCTCCTTATTAAAATGGTAAATCATCTTCATCAGATACATCTACCGGAACAAAGCCATCCGTACTTGGGGCTTGATTGTTTCCCGCATTCTCCGCGCTTCCCATTCTTTGTTCATAAGCACGTTTGCTCTCCGTAAAGTTTTGCTCTTCAGCAACTACGAATGTAGAGTATCTCTTGTTATTGTTTTTATCAACATATGAATCTGTTCTTATATTTCCTACGACTGCTATCTGCATTCCCTTTTTCAGATACTTCTCAGCGAATTCGCCCGACTTACCAAATGCAACGATATTTATAAAATCTGCATCGGGTTGACCTTCCGTCTTAAATCTTCTATTGACAGCAAGTGAATATCTTGCAACTGCTATTGAATTCGCTCCTTGTGAATACCTCACTTCAGGATCTCTTGTCAGCCTACCTAAAAGTATAACTTTATTCATACTACCTCCCTTACTTTTCTTCTTTTCTAAATATTAGATAACGAAGAACAGTTTCCATAATCTTAATACGCCTTTCAATTTCTGCTGGCGCGCTAGGAGCTGCTTCAAATGTAATAAAGTAGTAATAACCTTCATACATCTTTTGAATTTCGTAAGCTAAACGTCTTTTACCCCAGTCATCGATGTCTTCAATAACTCCGCCAAATCGTTCGATTAAGGCTTTTACTTTTTCCAGGTTTTCCGTTTTAGCTTCTTCTTCAAGCTTACCGTTTAGGACTAAGCATAATTCGTATTTCATCTTTTTTACCTCCTTTTGGTCTTTGGCTCATTTACATGAACAAGGATTCCATTTCATAAGCTATATGAGTATATCACAGATATTACCATTAATCAAGACGAACTCCCAATAAATTGTTACCTGATGATTCTACTCCCAACTGCCTAAAAAGTACAGTGCAAGTTGCACACTTTTTGAAGGCTTATAGCATTAAATTTCTTCTTTGTTAACCACTATTTTACCCTGTGTAATTCCGTAAATCTTGTGTCCTTCCCTATAAAGTATATTTAACTTCTCAAGTGTTTCTGAATTTAGAACATCTCCCTTTAGCACCATTGGGACTCCTGGTGGATATGGAATAATGTCGCAAGAACTTATTTTACCTTCACATTCCATTATCGGTAACGCTAATTCATGACCATAGGAGCGGCCAAATCTTTTACGCTCAGCTTTATAATTTTTGACTATTTTATCTATTTTTATAACAGAGCTTTCAAACTTGTCAAAAATCTCTTTTCTGTCTGCAATCGTAAAAATAGCAACGATATAATCCCTCATTGCCATTTCAATAATAAATCCTTCTAAAAATAATAACTCTTCTAATTCATACCCTTTAGTAGGACATATAAGGGTAACTTTCACTTGATCGATTTCATTCGCATTGTCCGATAAATGCAAATTTGACAAAAGAGTTATGTTATCTAATGAACTTAACCTCTTTCTTAGGTTTCTCATAGTTAATAGAAAATCATCTATTAACTCTTCACCCCCGCCAAACTTATCTACAACAGCGTCTATTTGTGCCATCATCACATAAGAAGGACTGCTAGTCTGAAAAACTTTTAGCCCACCCAAAACAGGCTCAACCAATTCTTTCTTATTTATATGTAATAGCCCTGCTCCGGTTAAAGTAGGCAGCGTCTTATGATAACTTTCGACAAGAATATCTGAATAAGTAATTGCTTCATTTTCACCGCTAAAGAATGTAATATGAGCTCCATGCGCTCCATCAACAATCAAATTCACGTCGTAACGCTCACATAATCTTTTTATCGCTTTAATATCAAAAACAACGCCTTCATAAGTGGGACTCGTTATTACAAAAGATGTTATATCTTGCGCTTTAAGAGTAGATTCTAGAAGTTTTAAATCCAATCCTATGACTATTCCAAATTCATTTTTTGTGAGAGGGAATGTTTCGTACTGCAACGATAACAATCTAAGAGCGTTATAAACACTTTTGTGAGAGTTTTTACATATTAAAATTTTATCCGTTTTTTGGTGAAAGCTAATAGCAGACAGTATCCCTACGGTACTTCCACCAGTAAGAAAATAGGTTGACTGTGTACGATAAAACCTTTTTAACTTTTCAAGGGAGTTTTTTAAGATTCCTGTCGGATAATATAAATCATCGGTGAGTTTAGTTTCTGTTACATCCACTTCGTAAAGGTCTTCTATTATCCTAATCCTTCCCCCTTTATGACCAGGCATGTGTAGCGGATAGTACTTTTTAGCGTACTCTTGCAAATTTTTACCAAGGTTATCCGACAAATTTAATTTTCCCATGAACCCATACATTGCCTTTGAATCTCATGCCAACTCTCGGCTCTCCTAAAAGATCTCTTTCGTTTATATACACATCAATAGATAATGACATGCTACTAACTGTTATTCTATAGATATATCCTCTACTACTTATAAGCTTTTGCTTTTCAACTTCTGTGATTATCCCCAGAAGGCTGTACATGCTTTCAAAATCTTCAATTGGAAGAAAATACACTTCTAAAACGCTTAATATGTCCTCGCTTTTCAGTCTTTCTCTCATTACTTTCATTTCTTCGTCGAGTTCTTTTTCTAGCATCTCAAGTACTTCTTCATCGTTATCCATTTCTATCTTTTCAACAATGTTTTGAATGAAGTCACTATTATACTCTTCGTTTTCGTCAACCTCTTGGTCACCTTCTTGATTTTCTATTGGCAAAATAACAGTCGCCTCAATAGAATATGCCGTTAAATAAACGCCACCTACTTTCGCGTTTGTTTTCTTAGCTTTTTGATAGTCTTCTACATTAGAAACAATAAAGCTAACAGGAGTTCGGCTGTTTTCACTTTCAGTAAAACCAAAGGCAGCGATATTATTTTTATTATATGACACCTTAGTATTTTCACATTTCGTCAAATGGTATCCTGAAGCCAATGGTGTAAAGAGAACAATATCTAGTTTCCCATCTTCTGTTATAAGACTTCGGGTCAAAAGGGATATGTCCTTTGAACACCTTTTTTCAATATCTATGACTTTTTTGTTGTCAGACGACAACCACTTTTTTACTTTTTCTTTTTCTTTTACAATGCTTTCTAGTAGTTCATCAATATTGTCAACTTTTTCATCGTGTTCTATTCCTACTAAGCGCAAAAAATCAATCATCTTTCACCTTTAAGATAATCCAAACAATTTCATCGAATTGTTATAAGTTATCTCTTCGACCACTTCTTTGTCTACTCCCTTTATCTTGGCAATCTCATCTACCACATAGGTTAAATATGACGATTCATTTCTCTTCCCTCTAAATGGTGTAGGCGCCAAGTATGGAGCGTCAGTTTCTAAAATAATATCCTTTAAATCGATTCCCTTGACAACTTCTATTAATTTTTTAGCATTACTAAAGGTTACAACTCCACCTACTCCGATTTTATAGCCAAGATCTATGAATTTTTTTGCCATTTCAAGACTATACGAATAGCAATGTAATACTCCGTCAAGTTCATATTCTGATAAAATCCTATAGGTGTCTTCCGCAGCATCTCTACTGTGAATAACGACTGGAAGTTCTAAATTTTTTGCAATGGTTAATTGTTCTCTAAACCAGAGCTTCTGCACTGCTTTGTTGAACTTTTCATAATGATAATCAAGACCTATCTCGCCAATTGCCACTACTTTCTCATAGGCACACATCGCAATAATAAGCTCTAGGTCGCTTTCCTTTAACGTTGTAACGTCACTTGGATGAACCCCTACACTTGTGTATACGTAGTCAAACCTCTTTGCTAATTCAATTGATTTACGGGAGGATATTAAATCAGCGCCAATATTTATTATCTTATCAACACCCGCTTCCTTTGCCCTTTTTATAGCAGTATCTCTGTCGTCATTAAATGCTTCATCATCAAAATGCACATGGGTTTCAAAAATCATAACTAACTCACTTTACTTCCGTCAGCAATGTCCTTATCAACTGTTAAGATACTAAGAACGTCTTTATTAGATGCTGCTAGAATCATTCCTTGACTCTCCACACCTCTTAGATTAACAGGTTTAAGGTTTGTGACTACTATTACTTTCTTCCCTATCATGTCCTCCGGGTTATAATGTGATTTTATACCAGATACAATCTGTCTTACTTCTTCCCCTACTTTTATCTTTGAAACTAGTAATTTTTTCGCATTCTCATGTTGCTTACATTCAAGTACTTCTCCGACTTTGAATTCTAATTTTGCAAAGTCATCAATAGAAACATACTCTTTTTCAGGCTCTTTCTTGTCTTTTTCTTTTTTGTTTTTAGCTGCTATTTCCTTAAGCTTTTTCGCTTCATCTATTCTTTCGAATAATTTTTCGCCCACAGCCACCTTGCTTCCTACCTTAATCTTTCCAAACGCTGCTAGTGACTGCATTGATTTTTCCTCTGTATTAAGCTGCTTAAATATCTTTTCAGCCGTATCAGGCATAAAAGGACTAAGTAGTACGGCACTAAATCGTATGCTCTCAAGCAGGTTGTAAAGTACTGTTCCAAGTCTTTCCTTTTTGCCGTCATCTTTTCCTAGTATCCATGGTTCTGTTTCATCGATGTATTTATTCGTTCTTCTTAAAAGAGTAAATATTGTTTTAATAGCGTCACTAACTCTGAGCTTGTCCATGTATGAAGTTACTACAGCAGGAGTGCCTAACGCGAGCTCCTTCAACTCATCATCTACAGGTTCTACATACTCTCCACTTTTAACTATACCGTCAAAGTATTTATTTTGCATAGCAATTGTGCGGTTTACTAAGTTCCCAAGCACATTCGCTAAGTCTGAATTATTTCTTTGTATTATTAATTCATGAGTAAGAGTACCATCACTTGCAAAAGGCATTTCATTTAAAAGAAAATATCTAATAGTATCTACGCCAAATTCTTCCACAAGTTCCTTCGCATAAATCACATTGCCAAGTGATTTGGACATTTTACTATCACCTACCATTAACCATGGGTGACCAAATACTTGTTTTGGAAGAGGCTCTCCGAGCGCCATAAGCATTATCGGCCAGTATATCGTGTGAAATCTCAGTATATCTTTACCTATTATGTGTACATCAACAGGCCAATATTTTTTGTACAAATCATCACTTTCACCTACCGGGTTATAGCCTAAAGCCGTAATATAATTGCTAAGAGCGTCAATCCAAACATATACTACATGACCTTCATCTATGGTCACAGGAACTCCCCAGTTGAAAGAAGTTCTTGATACGCAAAGATCCATTAATCCTTTTTCAAGGAAGTTCTTCATCATCTCATTTTTTCTAAGCTCCGGCTGAATGAACTGTGGATTTTCTTCTATATGCTTAATTAAGCGGTCTTGATATTTTGATAGTTTTAAAAAGTACGCTTCCTCATCTGCGTCGCTTACTTCACCATTACAATCAGGGCATTTCCCTTCCGATAGTTGAGACTCCGTAAAAAATGATTCACAAGCAGTACAGTAAGAGCCTTTATAAACTCCCTTATAAATATCTCCTTGTTCATAAAGTCTCTTAAAAATATCTTGAACAATCTTTACATGATAATCATCGGTAGTTCTGATAAATTTATCATAGCTGGTGCCCATCATATCCCAGATTTCCTTTACTTGACCAGCAATCTTATCAACATGTTCTTTTGGTGTAATCCCTTCCATTTCAGCTTGTTGCTGAATCTTTTGACCATGCTCATCTGTACCTGTTAAAAAGAATACATCGTACCCTTCAAGTCTTTTATATCTTGCTATTGCATCGGTAAGAACAGCCTCATAAGTATTGCCAATATGCGGTGTCCTTGATGCATAAGCTATTGCAGTAGTAATATAATATCTTTTCTTTTCCATTTTTCCCTCTCTATATCTCGTTGTCTTCACAAACAGTTTTAGGCGGTTCTAGTAGTTTTTCTGGGTTTCTTAGATACTTCATCGCCAACTTAATTGACTGCGCCATATAGTATCCATCAACGATTCTCTCGTCAACCACAACCTTTAAGTCTATGTACTTTTGTTTCTTTACCCCCTCAGGAGTTTCAATTAGCTTGGTTTCCTTTATGCCAAAAGCTAGGAACATCGACACAGTACCTAGGTTATAAATATGGTGGTATGCTGCCTTAATTCCTAATGAGCCTAAATTCGTTATGAAAATACTTGTATGAAAAGGACTGGCGTCGAGTATTTTTTTTGGTAGAATACCTAGGTTATCAGCCGTTCTTATAAGCCACATGTTCCAGTTAATAATAAAATTCGGCATTATGCTAATCGTTTTGGCAAGAAGGTCGGTACTGTTATCGAACTCATCCGATTTGTTATCATCAATGGATGTATTAACGATATTTACAACATCATGAATGGTTGCCTTTGGATCAAAAATATTTTTAAGTGTAGTCTCTCTAGAGTCTTCCGTCAAATTCTTTTTCATCACAAAAGAAACACTGATTTCTTTTCTTGCATAATTCTTTTGACCCGCAATAAATCTATTAATCTTAGGCTTCGCAGCAACCGTCCTAACAAGAGCAGCGATAAGTATGTGCATAAACCCAATCTTTACACCATATTTTTGTCTATAATCATTTATAAAAGGTTCAATCTTATCGAGCTCAACTCTCTCACTAAAGTATACCAACGCATCATTTCTTTCTTTCATGATGTATGGCAAAAGCTTTCCTATGGCATCGAGCTTCGTTAGATAATAACCGTCACTTCGGTCTTTAAAAGATCTTCTTCTCATAAAAAACTCCTTTGTAACGTATTATACATTAACAAAAGAGCTAATTCAACGAAAAGAGAAACTATCGATTGGCGCCTTCTTTTCATTCACTATCTAGTTTTAAATTTGTTTAACTATCTTCATTAAAGCTTTCAAGGATATTCGTTTGTTGTTTCTCGATATGGTCAATAGCAAGCTCACTAGCTAGCCTCTCATCTTTCTTAGAAATTGCAATTAGGATTTTTTTGTGCTCCTCAGCGAGGTTCATATAATTATCCATTTGCTTCACATAGCTGACTCTAAATCGATATACTTGATCGGAAATGTTCTTAATCATAGCAATCAGTTTTTTATTCTTAGTACTTCCATAAAGAACTCTGTGAAAATTTATATCCTGCTTAATTATTTCGTCAACATCTTCTTCTTCAACGGCCTTCAAAAATTTCTTATTAACATTGTTCAGCTCTATCAGCTCTTCTTTCGTAATTCTTCTACATGATAATCTAACAGCAAGTGATTCAAGGGAAGCCCTTATCTCCAAAACATCCTTTATATCATCTTCTGTGATATCCGCAACAAAAGTCCCCCTCCTAGGTATAATATTTACAAGCCCTTCCGCACTTAGCATTCTTAGCGCTTCTCTAACCGGCGTCCTACTCACTCCAAGTTTATCGGCTAGCGTTTTTTCCATTAGTTTCATGCCTGTCTTCAATTCACCTTTTAAGATACTACTCCTAAGATAATTAAAAACTTCATCCCTGAGCGGCAAATTATTATATTGATAAAGGTCTCCACTATTCATATATCACCTCTTCTAATACTCGTTACAATGGCCTCTTCTACAAACGAATTCTTTTTTATTTCATCGGAAATGGCTATTAGTTCTTTTTTTGATTTACTACTTATAGCAACAACGCAAGAACCACTACCCGTCATAAAAACGCCATCAAAACCAAAATGTTTAAGCAACTGCTTGGTCTGTCTTATTTCATCATACATCCTACATGCAATTTCTTCAAGCGAATTAAAGAGAAAATGAGAAATATTCTCATTTTTAGCAAGTTCTAGTGCGCTCTTAAAATCCATTAAGTCGTAATCAGACTCTTCGAATTGATATTCTTTGAAGACCTTTTTTGTATCGCAACTGACTACAGGTTTTACGACTATTAATGAAAACTTTGGCGTATAAGTAAAAGGTTTTATTATTTCTCCTATTCCCTCAACAATGGCAGCTCCTCCATAAATGAAATACGGAACATCTGCCCCAAACTTTTCACCTATGGCTATCATTTGATCTTTACGAAGATTTAAATGATATATCTCGTTTATCGCTTTTATAGCAGTAGCTCCGTTAGAAGAGCCTCCACCAAGTCCCGCCCCCACCGGGATTCTTTTTTCTATTTTTATTTCTAACCCGCCTTGAAGCGCAAATACATCAAACATGTGCTTTGCAATTTTCTCAACAATATTTTCTTCTTCAAGCTCTTTTTTGTTACAACTTATTACAATCCCTCGTTTATCAAGTTTTTTGAACATCAACTTATCAAAAATATTTATTTCATCATTAATCATTTGCAACAGATGATATCCATCCTCTCTCTTACCGACAACCTTTAGCGCGAGATTGATTTTTGCATACGATTTATATTTTACTGTTTCTATTAATTTCTCCATATTAACCCATAAAAAAAGGCCATTAAAGCCTTTTATAATATTATTAAGTTTTATTCACTACAAAGACAAAGTTCCACATTTTTGGTTATCAAGTCTGTATAACTATATGATACGTTTCTGAATGAATTCTGGTTCTCGTTATGTACTTTTACTACAAAAATACTAGGATAGGTACTCTCTATTACTCCCTGTTTTACAGAAATTCTTTTTCTTCCTTTGTTTGCCCTAATAGTAACTCTACTGCCTACATGCGCCATGACTTCATTGCGCACACTTTTGATTTCGTTTTTTTCTATCATCTAAGTACCTCAAATCTATAAATATGATATCATTTTAACATATTTTACTCTATTCGTCAATGATTCTCACTACTCGATATGCTACTTTTAGCCTATAATTAGCGTCATTATATCGTCTTTTTCAGCACTAAAAAGCTTCATAATATTAAATTGTCCCAATACCTTTTCTACGTCTTTTTTATCAAATCTAACACCCATCAGGGCCTTTTCAAATTCCTCTATTTTGCCAATACCAAAAAAATCGCCAAAGAACTTTATCGCCTTTATGTGTCCTTCTTCCACATTTATAGTCACTTCATAATTCCCTGTTGGAAGCTTTTTCGTATTTCTTATATTATGCTTTGGCGACTTACCGATGTTCCACTCCCATGTATCAAATTTTTCTTCCTTTATCTTATTGATTTTCTTTTTATCTGCTTCCGTTAAAGTTATTGTCTTTATATCAGGATAGTACTCTTTCATCTTTTCAATCATAATAGTTTTAAATTCATCCATAGAAAAATCCTTGTCTAGGAATTCAACGATGTTTTTAACCCTGCTTCTTACAGACTTAATACCTTTAGAAGATATCTTACGTTCACTTACGTTCAGTGACTTAGAAAGCATTCCCAAATCGACATCAAAAAGTATGCACCCATGATGCATAAGTCTCTCCTTGCTTAAGTGCTGTGCATTACCACATATTTTATACCCGTTTACTTCTATGTCATTTCTTCCTGTAAAGCCAGCCTCTATGCCCATTTGCTTTAGGGTTTCTATAACTGGGTATGTGAATTCTTTAAAACTAATCTTGGCGTCTTTTGAGTTTGTTATAATAGAGTAATTAAGGTTTCCTTCATCATGATAAACGGCACCACCACCAGATACTCTTCTTCTAACTACAATATCGTTTTGATCTGTGAAGTTCATATTTACTTCTTCTACAGCATTTTGAAACCTTCCGATTATGACAGATGGCCTGTTAACCCATAAATAAAAAACGGACTCTTTTATCTCATTAAACAAATAATACTCCATTGCCATATTAAACGAAGTATCATTGGTATTACTAACGTATAATATCATTTTGCTCCTCTTGTCCTAATAGCTTAAGTCAAGTAGGTTCGAACACCTGCCTGTGTTCGATGCCACTCAACTTCGATAAGTTAAACTTACCCAAGCTACCCTATCTTGTTTCTAATAGTTTACTTACTTCCCTTTGTTTTGCGCTTATATCTTTTTGCATTTTGAACGCTTCTTCTATATCAAAGTCTACATACTCGCCGTGCTTATATGCTACAACCCTGTTGGTCTTGTGCTCACATAATAGATCAACTGCATATGCTCCCATCATGGATGCATGCATCCTATCCACTGCGGTTGGACTTCCACCTCTTTGTAGGTATCCTAGAATGGTTGCTCTTGAATGTATCCCCGTTCTTTTTTCAATTTCTTTTGCTATGTCTGCAGAACCCCCAACACCTTCTGAAACGATGATAAGGTTGTGTCTTTTCCCTTTTTTTCTGTTTTCCATTATTCTCTCAACCAACTTATCCATGGAGATATTTTTTCTTTCGGGTAAGAACATGTATTCAGCGCCATTGATAATACCTGTCCAAAGAGCGATATACCCGGCGTCTCTACCCATTACCTCTACGACAGAACATCTCTCATGAGAAGTCGATGTATCTCTAATCTTGTCTATCGCTTCCATAGCTGTATTTACGGCTGTATCAAAACCAATTGTATAATCGGTACATGTAATATCAAGATCGATTGTACCAGGCACTCCAATGGTGTTTATACCATGTCTGGATAGAGCTCTAGCCCCTCTAAACGAACCGTCACCACCGATAACTACGAGGCCATCGATGCCAAAAACTTTACACATCTCAGCTGCTTTTCTCTGACCTTCTTCTTTCATAAATTCAAGACATCTTGCTGTATATAACATCGTTCCACCAAGTCCAACCGTATTAGAAACAGACCTTGAATCCATTTCGAAAATATCGCCGTCAATGAGACCTCTATATCCTTTTCTTATCCCCATAACCTTTTTGCCACGAGCTAAGGCAGTTCTAACTACTGCTCTAATGGCAGGATTCATACCAGGAGCATCTCCACCTGATGTTAATACACCAATTGTGTTTATTTCTTTTTTCATAATTACCTCTGTTTATTGTTTTTTCTCTGTACCATTGTAGAGTACTTTAATACTTTTTTCAAGATTTCTTTATACGAAAGGTTTATCTACCCTTTTTACATTTTCAGGTTTTAATAGATTACTCAATATACTCATCAAATTGTCATTTATTCTAACCTTTAATTCACTACGCTTACTAAGCTTTTGATCTCTAATATAAAAGATAACTTGTGACGAACCTACCGAACTTTCTAATATTCTAAGAAGCTGACTTCTTACATAGTTGAATTCATCTATATTCTCAAACGCCAAGTAAAGCGTTGATGAAACATTTTCATCTATCATCATAATATTATCGGCAATTATTTTTGCATCCGTATCTTCTTTTAGTGAAACTTTTCCATTTATTATGACAACATTATCTTCTTTTAGAATAGGTGAACATTTTTCATATATGTTGGGAAATACCACTACCTCTACTACTCCGTACATGTCTTCAACCGGGACAAACGCCATGGTCTTGTTATTCTTGGTGCTAATAACAGAAAGCTGACCAATAATACCTATAAATACGACTTTTTCGGAGTCGTATAATCGATAACTACCTTCTTCCGATATCATAAAATCGCTAGCTTTTTTGTACCTGCTATTTTTCCTAGCTATTGCTTTTATATCCTCTGCATATGAATCAAGTGGATGCCCTGATAAATATACACCTAAATACTCTTTTTCATATGATAATTTTTGATCAATAGGATATTCATCAAGGTATTTAAAGCTATCTTTTACGCCACTATCTGGGTCATCAAAAAGACTTATCTGCCCTTCAATAATATGTTTTTTATTATAGCTCTCCTGATCCATTATTATAGGATAGTTGATCAAATAGGTTTTTCTACTCGCTCCAAGCTCGTCAAATCCACCTGAAAATATAAGGCTTTCTATCGCTCTTTTATTAATATCACGGCTAGCCATTCTCTTTAGAAAATCGGTAAATGATTTAAATGTTCCGTCCTTTTGTCTGCACTCCACTATTCGCTCTACTACGCCTCTACCAACATTCTTTAAGGCGCCAAGTCCAAATCTAATATTTCCACCGGATACCGAAAACCCATAATATCCTTCATTGACATCGGGTGGTAGTATTTTAATATTTTCATCTTTTAAATCCATTATATACTCTGTTATCTTTGATGTACTGTGCATTACAGAAGTTAGCAGCGCAGCCATATACTCTGCAGTATAATGGGTCTTTAGCCAAGCGGTTTGGTATGAAATAATGCCATAGGCTACCGCATGTGACTTGTTAAATGCATACTGAGAAAAGTATGTCATGTTGTCGTAGATACTAAGAGCGACTTTTTCATCCACGCCATTGTTCACAGCACCTATTATCCCTTCTTTTTTATTCCCGTATACAAAGTTTTTTCTTTCTTTTTCCATGACTTCATGTTTTTTCTTAGCCATGGCTTTTCTTATTAGGTCACTTCTTGAATAAGAATACCCAGCAAGTATTCTTACGATTTCCATAACCTGTTCTTGATAAACAATTACGCCGTAAGTTTTGGCAAGTATTGGCTCAAGTGCCTCACAATCGTATTTAACCTTATCCGGATTTGCTCTGTTTTGAATGTACTTTGGGATGAAGTCCATTGGCCCTGGCCTATAAAGTGAAATACCAGCGACTATGTCCTCCATATTTCTTGGTTTAAGCTCTTTTATAAAACTCTTCATTCCATCACTTTCCAACTGGAATACCCCATCGGTATTCCCAGAAGAAATAAGATCATAAGTAGCTTCATCGTCAAAGTTAATATTTTTTATATCTATTTCTTTTCCAGTAGATATTTTAATGTTATCTATAGCATCTCTTATAACGGTAAGTGTTCTAAGACCCAAAAAGTCCATTTTTAGTAGACCAAGATCTTCTAACTCATTCATCGTGAACTGCGTCGTTACTGCATTGTCATTTACATAAAGAGGTACGTACTCTTTAACAGGCTTATCACAAACCACTACACCCGCAGCGTGAGTCGATGCATGCCTCTTAAGGCCTTCTAGCCTTCTCGCCATATCTATTAGATATTTTATCCTATCATCCGTATTATATAGCTGCCTTAGTTCCGTGCTTTTTTCTAAAGCTTTATCTATGGTAATTTTTAACTCCGTAGGCACGAGCTTTGCAACTGTATCGACATCTTTGTAAGGCATATCAATGGCCCTACCAACATCTCGAATCACAGCTCTTGCAGCAAGTGTTCCGAATGTAATGATCTGTGCTACCCTATCTTCTCCATAGGTTCTCACTACATAATCAATTACTTCATTTCTCCTTTCATAACAAAAATCTATGTCTATATCAGGCATATTTACTCTTGCCGGATTAAGAAATCGTTCAAAGAGTAAGTCATACTTAATCGGATCTACCTCCGTAATATCAAGGGCGTAAGCAACGATACTTCCTGCTGCTGAACCTCTGCCAGGCCCCACCATTATGTCATGTTCTTTAGCATATTTCACGAAGTCCCAAGTAATTAAAAAATAGTCTACAAAGCCCATCTTCTTTATTACGGATAGCTCATGTTCAAGCTTTTTCCTAATCTCATCTGTTACCACTTCGTATTTTGTTTGGAGGCCTTCTTCACATATTTGCCTTATGAATTTATTTTTGTCTATGTCGCTTCTGTAAAATTTCGGAAGTTTATACACCCCAAATTCAAAATCTACATTACACTGCTCCGCTATTACATTTGTATTATCAAGCGCCTCTTCTACGTAGTAGAATAGCTCTTGCATTTCATCCCCTGATCTTAAGTAAAACTGACCTTCTTGGTATCTCATCCTATCTGTATCAGTGACTTTTTTATTCGTTTGTATGCAAAGTAATATATCGTGCGACTTTGTATCCTCTTTATACGTATAATGGACATCATTTGTGGCAACAAGAGGAATCCCTGTCTGTGCAGAAATCTCAATCAACGCTTTATTCACTATTTCTTGTTCTTCTATCCCATGATTTTGGAGCTCAAGATAAAAGTTGCCTTGCCCAAATATCTCATTGTATTTTAGCGCAAGTTCTTTGGCTCTCTCCCGATTACCTTTTAATATTTCTTGTGGTATTTGACCACCAATACATGCTGAACAACATATAATGCCTTCATTAAATTTTTCTATTAGTTCCATGTCAATTCTAGGCTTGTAGTAAAATCCCTCAGTAAATGCATCCGACACTAATCTAATGAGATTCTGGTAACCCTTATTATTTTTGGCAAGCAGAATAAGATGATAATATTCCTTGCCATCGCTTTTAATCTTATCAAATCTACTACCAGCAGTTACGTACATTTCGCAACCAATTATTGGCTTTATACCATACTTCTTAGCCTTCTTGTAAAAATCCATAACACCAAAAAGCACTCCGTGGTCAGTAATCGCTAGACTGTCCATTTCGAGTTCTACCGCTCTTTTTAGGATCTCGTCTATCTTACTAGAACCATCAAGAAGTGAATAATTTGTATGAACATGTAAATGTGTGAATTTTCTCATACGAACATTATACTATATTATGAGATTAACTTGTAGAAAAGAATAATTAAAAAAACCTGACGAAGTCAAGTTAATTATTTTAACTATCCATTTGCTCTTTCTTCAGCAATTACTATCATATCCTTACACTTGTCGGTATCGGAAGGATATACAGCTACTCCATAACTAAGTTGCATAAAAACTTCTTGCCCATTTATTTTTAGAGGGTTTCTGAGGGAGTAATCTTCTATCATCTTTATATTTGCATTACACAAATCCACATTTTCGTTCGGGAAGATTAGAATAAACTGATCTCCTGAATATCTAGCTAGAGAAGCCTCTTTTGGCAGAAATTTTTTAATATTTTCTACCAACTCAATTAAAAGCATATCTCCTACGTCGTATCCGAACTTTTTATTTATTTCTTTTAGATTATTAAAATCAATGATTCCAAGTACATAGGATAGAACATCCTTACTATTATGTATATCTATATGCAATTCGTTAAAATAATCTTTATTGAAAGCACCTGTCATCTTGTCGTACTTCGAAAGTTTTTCGAACTCTTTTGACTTTTCAAAATACTCTATTATATCAGCTGCCTTAGAAGCAAATATCTCGATCTTCTTAAAATCAGATTTAACGAATGCATCTTTTTTAGTGGAATCAAGGTTAAGCATTCCAATCGCTTTATTGTCAACAATAATAGGTGTAACAAGAGTTGCTATAGCTTGAAATGAACCAAGCCTTTGGAACTGCTTCGCTAATTTTTCATCGTTGTATTTAATGTTAAACTCTTCCGAATTATCAATCCTGACCGTTCTATCAAGTTTTCCATTTGTTTTTATATACAAAAATGTCGTTTCCAATGAGAACTCTATCCTCTTCGCAACGTTATAATCATATCCTTCAACGGCAACAAATCGAACTCCATGATCTTCGTCTATTTTAATTAATGACCCTTTTTCAGCATCTTTAATAGACTTTATCGCTACTTTTAAAATTTTCTCATATATTCCATTCTCATCTAGCTGAGTAGACTTAGTATTAACCACTAAATCATATATTAAGTCCTTAAAAGCGATTTCTTCTTCGTACTTTTTTATGTACTTAGAGTAATCTCTTATGAATAATCTACGTTCCCACAAATACACAGAAGCGGTAAGAATTATCAAGAAAATATAGTATATACTTTCCTTAAACCCAAAGTCTCCTATCATACCAAAAGTGCATACTAATATGGACAATACTAAAAATATTGTTACAAGGAGATCTTTATTTACTCTTTTTTTATCTTTAAACACTAGTGGTACTCCTTCATTTACATAAATAATTATATTTGTTATACTACAAACAGAAAGTAGAGGTAAAATGACTAAATCTAGCTGCTGTAAAGATGACAAATATATAAATTCCATAAAGTCTTCCATGACTGAACAAAGTAATATTGAACACCTAGGAGAGTTCTTCAAGCTGTTCGGCGATAATACTAGGCTGAAAATAATTGAAATTCTCATGAATGGAGAACTATGCGTAGGTACTATCGCAAAAATTTTGGATATGTCCCAATCCTCAATTTCACATCAGTTGCGTTTACTAAAAAGAAGTCGTTTAGTAAAGTCACGCAAAGAAGGAAAGTGGGTTTTTTATTCCATTGATGATAGTCATGTCAGCGCTGTCTTCACCTTAGGTCTTAGCCATGTCACGGAGAAATAACTTTGTAGTATTATTTGTCGGCATTAGAATTAACATTCTATAATCATTTTTTGATATTTTTAACATATTTTTCAAATTAATACTGCTTTATCCGTTATTTAGATTTATTGTTTTGTTTTTTAATAATGTCTTGGGAGTTTCTATGAATACGATTAGAAAGCATTTTTTCAAAATCACCGCGTTCTATATCTTACTTAACTGCGTTGTGTTCTTGTTCATAATAAAAAATGGAGCCACTTATTTATTCATAAGTATTGCTATCTACCTACTCGTTTCCATATTTGTATTTAAAGGAAATTTCGTAGGCATAATGGGTATAATCTATCAGCTTATTACCAAAAAAGAACCGGTGAAATTCTATGAGACTGCTTACAAACTAGGCGCTACCAATCCATCGATACTGGCTAGCTATTGTCTTTCCCTGCTCAGAAATTATGAAAGCAAAAAAGCTCTTGAAGTTGCAAAGAAGGGGCTCGAACACTCCAACTACTATCTGGTAACAAAGGCGCTTATGACTAATATGGGACTAGCATACTGGCAACTTGGTGAAATAGATAAGGCGATAGAAATATACTTAGATATATTTAAGAAATTTCGCACGGACGATAGTAACCCCAACTATCTGGAACTGGAGGCAGATGATTTTGTAGAAAAGTATAGCTTCGTCCTTGAGCAGGACTTTACTACTTTAGGCTTCTTCTACATTATAAAAAAAGATTTTGAAAAAGCTACCTTTTATACAAAAGCGGCTATACAAAAAAATAGTTCCTTTGCATCAGCATATGATAACCTTGGACAAATATATTATTATAAGGGCGAGATAAAGCGAGCACGAGAAATGTTTGAAAAAGCTTTATCTTTTAATCCACATTTAATAGATAGTTTATACTTTTTGTCTATAATATGTTATCATAATGACGAATTTCAACAAGCTAAGTCTTATTTAGATAGAATTAACCCAATGATTATAAATGGACTAAATTTTATAACCAAAGAACAATTAGAAGACCTATCTAATAAAATAAATAAAAAAATAAATGTCACAAGGAGAAACAATGGATAAATTTACTATTATTTTACTGGTTTTGGTAATACTATTTGTCGCTTACAGTATGTATAAGAAAAAGACTACGAAAAATATAACTACTTCAGAGCTTAAAGAACTGATAAAGGAAAGCGGAAAGTACACTCTTATTGATGTTCGAACAACAGGAGAATTTCGTTCTGGACATGTTCCTAAATTTAAAAACGTCCCTCTTGATACTTTAAGTGGGAGACTTGGAGAAATACCAAAAGATAAACCTGTCATTGTAATGTGTCAATCAGGTTCAAGGAGCATGAGAGCATATTCAATGCTTAAGAGCAACGGTTATGATGTCACTAACGTACTAGGTGGTTATTCCAGCTACTGATTTTTCTGTCTATTACATTCGAAGAGTAAAATAGCCGTGCTGAGAGCTACGTTCAAACTATCTATTTTTTCACTTATTGGTATAGTAATTTGATCCGTAGCTTTTTTTATGACTTTTTCACTAAGTCCACTGCCTTCATTTCCCATTAAGAAACAAGCACCACTAGTATAATTCACATCGTAATATCGTTGTTCAGCGTCAACAGTAGTAGCGTAAATAGGCGTCTTAATTTTTGATAATACTTCCTCTGCCGCCACTTCCTTTACAATCTTCTGCTTAAAAATAGCACCCATAGAACTACGAATGACCTTATCGTTATAAACGCTTACACAACCATCCAGAAGAACAAGATAATCTACTCCGCTAGCTAGACAAGTTCTTATTATCGTTCCGACATTACCGGGATCTTGAACTCTGTCTAAGACGACAATAATGCTATTATCATCTGGTTTAAAAAATGTCTCTTCAGGCATTTTGCATATGGCTAGTATTCCACTTGGCGTAACCGTATTGCTTATCGATTTGAAAACATTATCCGTAACTTCAATACAATCACAACCGTAATCTTTTTTGAAAGAATACCCCTTTTTATATACTACCTTTAACAATAAATTCTGTGGTACTTCAGCAATAATCTTCTCTCCTTCAACGATAAATAATCTCTCTTTATCTCTGAATTTAGAAGACGATATAAGCTTTTTTATTTTTTTTATTGTAGGATTTGAAACGCTTGTAATTGGTTCCATCTAAGCAGTTAACTCTTGAATCTTTCTTAGATCTGCGTTTGAACCTATAACAATTAGCACATCATTTTCTTCAAGCACAAGATTTGGACCTGGCGTTATGGATAATTGCTCCGCCTTTTTTATTGCCATTACGTTAATGCCATAATTAACACGCATATTGAGTTCTTTTAATGACTTACCGATCCACATATCAATGACCTCAAGCTCTACAATTGAATAATCTTCACTAAGCTCTATAAAATCAACGAAATTTTCACTCATTAAATTATTGGCTATTCTAACTCCTATTTCTCTTTCAGGAAATACTACTCGATCCGCTCCAACTTTTTCAAGGACCCTTTTGTGAACATCATTTTGAGCCTTGGCAACCACGAGATCTACACCCATCTCTTTAGCAAGTATGGTAGCCATGATACTGGCTTGTAAATTATTGGATATAGCAACTACAGCAACATCAAAATTGCCAACTCCTAAAGACTTTAAGGCGTCCTCATCCGTAACATCCGCCCTAACGGCGTGCGTTACTGTATCGGATATATCCTGCACAATTTCTTCATCCGCATCAATCGCCAACACTTCCTTGCCATTTTCTGCGAAAGTTGTCGCGATACTTCTGCCAAACTTTCCAAGCCCAAATACTACATAATTATCAAAAGCCATACTAACTCCTTACTAAAATAATGATACGGATATAATAACAAATTTTATCTCAAAATTCAATTATCATATATTGCTTCTCTTTAAATCTTATAGCATTATGATTATTATTATTGTACAATGTACGTAGGTGAAAAAATGAATGAAAAAGTTTTAAGAATAGTAGAATTTGATAAAATAAAAGAACAATTAAGGTCTTATGTGAGCACCTACTACGCTCATAATATGATTGATAACCTAGTAGCGATTACTTCCCCTTTCGAACTGGAAGAGCTTCACGGTCAGTGTCAAGACGCATTGTCTCTAATTATAAAGATTGACTCCCCGCCCATATCAACATTTCAAAACATTGATGATGTACTTCAAAGACTTAATATAAAGGGCGTTCTATCAATAGATGAAATACTTAAAACTAAAAGTATTCTATCAATAAGCGCAAGAGTATACGACTATTACAAAAGCAATTCTGATGAAATTAAACCGTCAAGCCTTATTTATTTATTTGATCAGATAAGCCCCCTAAAGCAATTATATAAATCGATACATAAAATCATTCTCGATGAGGATACAATTGCTGATGACGCTTCCCCAGAATTAAAACAGATAAGAAGACAAATAGAAAAGGTCAATAATGCTATCAAAGAAAAACTAAATAGTTATATTTCAAGTAGTAGTTATGATAATTATTTCCAAGACAAAATAATAACAATGAAAAACAATAGATATTGCATACCTGTCAAATCTCAGCACAAACAACGATTCAAAGGGATTATACAAGGTAGTTCTTCAACGGGCTCAACACTCTTTATAGAGCCTGTTGCTGTAGTTGAACTCGGCAATAAATTAAGTTCTTTGGAAAATGATGAAAGATTAGAAATTGAAAAGATACTAAGAGACCTGTCTCTTATGATCGCTGATAAGACGGATGAAATAACATATAATATAAATGCACTTGGGGAACTTGATTTTCTATTCGCTAAAGCTAAATTCGCACTGGACAAAAAATGTGTAAAACCAGTTTTTTCAGAAGAAAAGAAGTTTCATTTAAGAAAGGCAAGGCATCCTCTTCTCGATTCAAAAGAAGTGATTCCAATAGATATATACTTAGGTGACGGTTTTAATACTCTTATTATAACTGGCCCTAATACCGGCGGGAAAACGGTTGCACTAAAAACGGTTGGCCTACTACAAATAATGGCAATGAGTGGTTTATTCATACCTTGTCATGAAACGTCTAGAGTTGCGATTTTTGATGAAATATATGCCGATATAGGAGATGAACAGAGCATTGAGCAGTCGCTCAGTACCTTTTCTGCTCATATGGTAAATATTATAGACATACTAAAAAATGCGACTGAGAATGACTTAATACTATTTGATGAACTGGGTGCAGGTACTGATCCTGTGGAGGGTGCTGCTCTAGCAATGGCAATCCTTGAATTTATAAAAAGTAAAAACATAATGTCAATTGCCACTACTCATTATAGCGAGTTAAAAATGTACGCCCTTTCAACCGAAGGCGTTGAAAACGCCAGTTGCGAATTCGACATAGCTTCTCTCAAACCAACCTATAAACTCCTAATAGGTGTTCCTGGAAAGAGTAATGCGTTTGCTATAAGCAAAAGACTCGGTTTAAAAGATGATGTGCTAAGCATTGCAAAGGCTAAACTCGAAACAGGCGATATAGAGTTTGAAGATGTAATGGTTGAACTTGAGACCAATAAGAGACTAGCGAAAGAAGAACGAGAAAAGGCCGAAAAACTACTTCAAGAAAATATTCACGAACAAAAAAGACTTGCGTCCGACAGAGAAAACTTCTTGCTAAAAAAAGAGCGAATCTTAGATAAAGCAAAAAGAGAGGCACTTGACATCGTAGAGAACGCAAAAAAGCAAGCTGATGAGATAATATCCTCCCTCAGAAAATCCGAGAGTAACATTGACTTTAAACAAATAGAAAAGGACAGGGAAAGACTAAGAGACTCTATTAAGAGCCTAACAAAAAAAGAGGAAAGCGACTCTGTTAAAGGGGATTATATAACAGATGTGGAAATCGGCGAAACCGTACTCGTAAAGAGCCTCGGTGCAAAGGGTGTAATTACAGATATTTCTAACGACAAAAAAGAAGCAACCGTGAAGCTCGGAATACTTAATTCAACAGTAAGTCTAAGTGATATAGCAAAAACGGACACCTCTTCAAAACAACAAAAAAAGAAAGTACGAGTTACACAGAGTGTTCGCAAAACATCATCTATCAAGACTTCTCTAGATTTACGTGGTAAGTTGACTCATGAAGGAACTGAGCTACTTGAAAAATACCTTGATGATGCTTACTTATCCAGTCTTGGTCAAGTAACAATAATTCACGGAAAAGGCAGTGGAGCGATGAGAGATGCTGTTCACAGATATTTGAAAAAAATAAATTATATAAAGTCCTATCGACTAGGAAACTATGGCGAAGGCGATGTCGGTGTAACAATCGTCGAATTTAAGTAAGAGGTAATATGGATAATAAATATAAAATTCTAATAGTAGATGATGATAGAAATATAGCGGAACTCATATCTCTATATCTTCAAAAAGAAGGATATGATACAAAGCAAACTCATGATGGTAACCAGGCTCTCTCCGTTTTTGTAGCATTTAATCCAAGTCTTGTAATACTTGACCTTATGCTTCCTGGAAAAGACGGCCTGGATATATGCAAGGAAATAAGACAAATAAGCAATGTTCCGATAATAATGCTTACGGCAAAAGGCGAGACTTTCGACAAGATACTAGGGCTTGAACTTGGCGCTGACGATTACATGGTAAAGCCTTTCGACACAAAAGAACTCACAGCTAGAGTGAAGGCAGTACTTAGAAGGGTATCGACGAAAAAAGAAACTAGTAAACACATCATACTAGAAGGTCTATCCATCAACCTAGCAAACTACACTGTTGTTTATAATAATAAAAAAATAGATATGCCACCAAAGGAGCTTGAACTTCTTTATTTTCTAGCTTCAAATGCAAACCACGTTTTCACCAGAGAACAGCTCTTAGATAAGATATGGGGCTACGAGTACATAGGTGATACAAGAACAGTAGATGTTCACATTAAAAGAATCAGAGAAAAAATAAGCGACACTAGTAGCTGGAACATAAAAACGATATGGGGCATAGGATATATGTTTGAGGTAAGCTGATGTTTAAAACGTTTGCCGGTAGATTCTTCATAATTTATGCGGTATCTACCCTAGTTATATTCATAGTATTTATAGGTATCATCGTCAACGTAATATCAAACCACTTTATTGATATTAGACAAGATGTAATGGTTGACGAAAGCTATAATGTATCAAGACAGTATAAGAGTTCCTACCTTGATAAAGAAAGTTCAAAGGTAGCATTTATATACCAGCTTAGAGCGCTAGGAAAAAATATCAATTCAAGAATTCTAATACTAGATGAATCAAAAAGTGTCATTATCGATTCTTCAAGTGAAGGCGATTCATTCATTGGAACAGAATTAGATGCAGGTTTTATCAATTCCAGCCTTGAAAGTGGCGTATCGAAAAAAACAGGTAATTTCGATGGCTACTATGACTCCTTACATCTAATGACAAGCGTTTACTTCGTCTTTGAAAATGGCGAAAGCGGTTATGTAGTAATGCTTTCTCCCTATCCAAACTTACAAAAAGAAATCAAGTACAGTTACTCTCTCGTGTTTATATCGCTAATAATACTACTGTCGATAACCTTCATAACAACCTATTACTTTAGTCGTAGTATTTCTAACGCCATAAGCGCACTAAGCGACGGCGCAAAACGAATAGCAGGAGGAGATTTTTCTACACGTATAGAATTCGAGAACTACGAATTAAGCGAACTATCTGACAATATGAACTACATGGCTAACGAACTCGAAAATCTCGAGAACATGAGAAGAGACTTCATCTCTAATATTTCCCATGATCTCAGATCCCCTCTTACATCCATAAAAGGATTTGTTACTGCACTTATGGACGGAACCATAGAGTACGAGGACAAGGATAAATACTTGAAAATAATATTAGATGAATCCGATAGACTAAGTAAACTTACAGATGATATCATGCTTTTGACAAAAATGGAAAATAATGTTCTTGAACTTGAAAACACAACCTTTGAAATAGCAACTGTTATAAAAAAAGTATGTGCAAAGTTTGAAGGAACAATGAATAACAAAAACCAAACCCTAACGCTGAAACTTCCTAAAAAAGAAGTTTTTGTAGTAGGCGACGTAAACAAGATAACAAGAGTAATAACGAATATCCTCGACAACGCCGTTAAATTTACACCTAATGACGGTGAAATAGAAATATCTACGAAGGTATCTGATGGTAAAATATTAGTAAGCATAGCTGATACAGGAATAGGTATCTCAAAAGAAAATCTACTGCATGTATGGCAAAGATTTCATAAAGTCGATAAATCTAGAGGAATGGACAAAAAAGGTACCGGTCTAGGACTTGCCATAGTAAGTGAAATCATAAAAGCACATGGTGAAGTAATATACGCAAAGTCAGAGATAGGTAAAGGTTCAACGTTTACCTTTTCGCTAAAGCTGGCTTAAAACGGAGAATATATGAAAAAAATATTAATGACAGGCGGTGGCACCGCCGGGCATGTAATGCCCAATTTAGCACTTTTTAATGATTTAAAAAAATCCGGATATGAAATAGTATATGTCGGTTCCAAAAAAGGAATCGAAAAGACGCTGGTTACCAATGAGAACATAAAATACTACTCTATTTCATCCGGTAAATTAAGAAGATACTTTTCTTTTCAAAATTTTCTGGATGTATTTAAGGTAGGGGTAGGAATAATCCAATCCTTCTTCATAGTAATGAAAGAAAAGCCAGATGTTGTATTTTCAAAAGGCGGTTTTGTAAGTGTTCCTGTTGTAATAGGTGCTTTTCTAAACTTCCGAAAAATAATAATTCATGAATCAGATTTATCAATGGGTCTTGCCAATAAAATAGCTTCAAAATTTGCAGGTAAAATATTGACAACGTTTATGTTCACAACTAGAGTAAGTAAAAAAGCTGTCTGGACAGGAACACCAATACGAATGGAACTACTAAAAGGAGATAGAAAAAAAGCGCTAACATTCACAGGACTTAACGACGACAAACCGTTTATTTACCTAACCGGTGGAAGTCTTGGCTCCAAGAAACTTAACGATACACTCATATCAGCTCTTGATGACCTAACAAAGGATTTTAACATCATACATCAATGCGGAAAGAATAAATATACTGAGGGTCTTAATTATGAAGGCTATCGACAGTATGAATTTATAAAATCCGAATTAAAAGACATATTTGCTCTAAGTGATATCGTAATATCAAGAGCAGGTTCTAATAGTATATTTGAACTTTTAATGCTTGCAAAGCCTAACATATTAATCCCCCTTTCAAAGAAAGCTTCCCGCGGTGACCAGATAGAAAACGCAAATGTATTCTACGTAGAAGAATTCAGCTACGTAATCGAGGAAGAAGATCTAAATAAAAAAAGTTTTATAGACGCGGTGCATGAAGTGTACAAAAACAGGGAAAAATACATAGCTACAATGAATGAAAAAAACAAGGAATGTGGTAATCATAGGATAATAGAAGAAATAGTTAATATGTAAAGGAGCCAGTCATGTTAATCGATATAACTCTACCAGTAACACCCCAAATGGTAACCTCAGCAATGGGAAATGAAAAAAAGCCATGAGCGGACATCTAGGCACTCATTTTGACGTTATGAATAAAGTATTTCCGTTAGAGTATACTAGAAGGAAAGCCGTAGTCTTTGACGTAAGTGATATAAAAAACAGGGATATCGCGCTTTCAGACATTGACATTAATCTAGTGAAAAAAGATATGTTTGTTGCATTCTATAGTGGATTTATACATGAGATTCCATACGGAAACAAAGAATACTTCTCTTCTCACCCCCAGCTTTCAGATAGACTCATAGATGCCTTACTTGAACAAAAAATATCCATCATAGGCATTGACTTTGCTGGAGTAAGACGCGGAAAAGAACATACACCAAAAGATCAGTACTGCGCTGAAAAAGGCGTGTTCATCGTTGAAAATCTATACAATCTAAAATCCGTGCTAACGGTAAATAATCTTTTTATCGCCAATACGTATCCCATAAACTTCACCGGTATGACAGGACTTCTTTGTAGGGTCGTCGCGGAAGTTTACAAATAATATTTTCAATGTCCTCAAATCACTTTACACAGTATATAAAAACGTGATACAATTCGTTGTGTAGTTACTAATAATGATTATCAAATTTAGATATAGGAGAAAAATATGAATAAAACTCAATTAGAGAGAATGAAAAATGGTAAAGGATTTATAGCAGCACTGGATCAAAGCGGTGGTTCTACACCTAAGGCTCTTAAAGCTTATGGAGTCAATGAAGATGCTTACACAAACGAAGCTGAAATGTTCGATATGGTTCATGAAATGAGAACTAGGATTATCAAATCCCCATCATTTAGTTCAGAAAAAATACTGGGAGCAATCCTATTTGAAATGACCATGGAAAGAAAAATTGACGGTAAGCACACTGGCGATTTCCTATGGGAAAACAAGCAAATCGTGCCTTTCTTAAAAATCGATAAGGGACTTGCTGATTTAAACAATGGCGTACAGGTCATGAAACCTATCCCAGGACTTGACAAGACCCTACAAAGAGCGGTAGAACTAAATATATTTGGTACAAAAATGCGTTCTGTTATCAAAGAATGTAATGAGAAAGGGATTAAAGCTATCGTTGACCAACAGTTCGAAATAGGTATGCAAATATTTAACGCCGGTCTAATACCTATCATTGAACCAGAAGTAGATATCTTCAGTAAGGATAAAGCAGAGTCCGAAAAAGTACTTAAAAAATTAATCCTTGAAAAACTTGACGCACTTGATGAAAATGTACAGCTAATGTTCAAACTCAGCCTACCTACAGTAGATAACTTCTATAAAGAAATCATAGAGCATCCAAGAACACTTCGATTTGTCGCACTTTCCGGTGGGTATTCTAGACAAGAAGCTAATGAAATACTATCTAGAAACAAAGGTGTTATCGCTTCTTTCTCAAGAGCTCTAGCAGAAGGACTATCCTATCAACAATCCGATGAACAGTTCAATGCTACTATGAAAAATAGTATTGAAGACATTTATCAAGCATCAATAAAAGGCTAATTATAAAAGTAACATAGAAATTTAAAAACCTGGTTCTTCAAACCAGGTTTTTTAAATTTGTCAAAACGATAATAATTTTACTAATAACTCCTTTATTCTTAAAGGCTAAGCGCCCACTCCGTAGCTTTCTCTCTTGCTGCTATAAATTTCTTATAAATACCAGGAGTAGCTATTAAATCTTCATGCTTCCCTCGTTGAACGAGTCTACCTTTATCAATGACAAGTATTTGATCCGCACTTTTTACTGTAGAGAGTCTATGTGCTATGGATATTACCGTTCTTCCCTTTGTTAGTTCTTCAATAGCCTTCATGATCTCGTATTCATTTTCAGGGTCAACGGAGCTTGTCGCTTCATCAAGTAGTATAATAGGTGCGTCTTTTAGTAGCGCCCTAGCAATAGATATTCTCTGTTTTTCTCCACCACTTAATGTGCTTCCGCCTTCGCCCACAAGGGTATCATATCCGTCCGGCAGTTCCATGATAAAATCATGACACATGGCCTTCTTCGCTACTTCTATTATCTCTTCCTCCGTAGCGTCAGGTTTCGCAAACTTAATATTATTCTTTATTGTATCGCTAAACAAATAAACGTCTTGAAATACCAAGGAAAGGTTCTTAAGCAGCGCGTCGACTTCATAGGATTTTATGTTCTGTCCACCTATTTTTATGTCGCCTTTATCGACATCATAAAATCGAGCTATCAGATTTACTATTGTCGTTTTACCACTTCCACTTGGTCCAACTATCGCTGTTTTGGACCCCTCTTTTATATCAAAGCTAAGCTCTTCTAGCACGTACTTTTCATCATAGGCAAAGCTCACGTTATCAAATACGATGTCACTACTTATAACTTTTGAACCGTCTCCATCTTTAATCCTAGGGATATCGAGCACTTCCTCCAAATAATCAATATGAGCCGAGTTCTTCACTAGTAGGATTGCGGAATTTTCAAGTTGTTTTAGGCCACCAAACAGCATAAAGGATGCTACACAAAGGGTTAGTGCTTGCGCTAATGAGACCTCCGCTTTAGTGAATAAATAACAGGAGTATATCGTCATAATCAAACTTGATATGCTAAGGATCGTCGTATAAAGTTTAGAATATATTGTAAAGGTAAGTTCTATTTCCTGTTGTCTTTTTCTGACTGCTTCCGCTGCATCATAAACGCCACGATGAATCTCTTTTACGTTTTTTTCGTCTATATTCGGAAAGCTCCTAAGAACCGAAACCCCTCTAATACCGTCTACTAGGGCGTCACTTAACTCTGCCGTTGCTTCGTGCTCTCTTATCGTTCCTTTCTTTGTTTTGTTAAAAAGGATACCGACACATAACCAGGCGATAGCCACTAGAACGAGTGCTAATAATCCCATCTTAATGTTCATACCGAACATACCAGTAAGTATAAAGAATGAGATACTAATCCCTGATATTGTGAATCCAAAGGTCAGCTGCGAAAGGTTTTCCAAACTTTTTAATACATTGGTGAAACACGATAATATTTTTGATAAACTCTTCTCACTGAAATAGCCCATAGGTGCATTTTTCAGTTTCTCTCCTACTTGTAATCGAAAGTCTTTGTAAATAGTAAAGAAAATACCCGCTACCGTTTTACTCTGAAACCAGTTGGCAAAAAAGCTAAACACTAATGAAGCAAATAGTATGGCAAATACTATCGCTATTTTCCCAGTTGTTATTTCATTCATCCAGTGGAAGCTAAAATATATTGCAATAAAAGATATTAGTAACGAAAAATCTTTAATAAATATGAGAAACATTCCACCTTGCAGCGTTTTCTTATTTTCTCCTGACATTTTAATCGATTTAATGATAAATTCAAACATTATTACACCTCCATCTCATACTGCTTATTCAGTCTAGCATAAAGCTCGCAAGTCTTAAGTAGTTCCTCATGTTTACCGGTAGCTATAATCCTGCCTTTATCAACTACTATTATCTGACCGGCATTTTGTATCGTATGAAGCCTATGGGCTATGACTATGAGACTCTTCCCTTTTATCAACTTGGAAATTCCTTCCTGTATGAGCGCTTCATTCTCTGGGTCCGTGTAAGCGGTTGCCTCATCAAGTACGATGATATTCGCTGGTTTTAATATCGCTCTAGCAAGTGTTATTCTCTGCCTTTCTCCGCCTGATAA